>Ga0208458_1000089_pt1 | contig 115167 bp, 94 predicted proteins | sample AD_UKC085_MetaG_FD_184432 | JGI IMG/M metagenome (GOLD analysis project Ga0208458, IMG submission 184432) | Active sludge microbial communities of municipal wastewater-treating anaerobic digesters from USA - AD_UKC085_MetaG (SPAdes) (version 2) | ecosystem: Engineered > Bioreactor > Anaerobic >... | reverse complement strand
TACGAGTTTCTCGAGTCTGCGGCGTTCCTGCTTGCTGACCTGCACTGGCTTCATGCGTGCCCAACGCTTGAGGGTACCAATTTATTTCCATAAATAAGCGGAACGTGCTTCGTGGCTGTAGTACTAGTCTCGTAGGAGTCCAGAAGCAGGCTGGTGCCGTCCACCATCGTGGTGGTTGGACGCGCTCCTTCGGCATTCGGGGTTGTCATGACGCAATCACAGCGGGGACGGAAGCAAGGGTTTTCTCGAGCGCCGCCACCTCTTCTGCCTTGCCGAGCGCCCGCCATTGTTGCAGGGCAAGTTCGAAGGCAACCATGGCCGCGTCCCTGCATCCTTTAGCCAACGCCACCTCCCCTCCAAGCTGTGCGTTCCTCGCGTTGTCAATGTCCACAACCCCCGTGCGCTCGAGCAGGTCTCCCGCGCGCTGGGCATGGTGGTCCCACGCCTCCCAATCGCCAGCATCGGCCGCGCAGGGCAGCAAACAGATATGCATGGCCGCTTCCATGGGCAGAATCTTCCGCAACTCGAAGGATCCCAAGGCACTTCGGAGCAAGGGGCGAGCCTCTCGGAAACGATGCTGCTCGAGCAGCACAAGACCGAGGTTCACTTCGGGTTGCAGACGATGGTCCGACCCTAGCATCACAAGCATGCGTCGGGCCTGCACGTAGTGCTCCTCTGCCTCCTGAAGCCTTTGTTCGTAGCGGGCAATTTCACCAAGGACGTTATGGCATAGGGCAACGCCAAGACGAGCACCACAGGACTCAAAACCTTCCAAAGCCTGTAGGAAACGGCCTTTCGCGGAAGGGAAGTCACCCGCTTGCCGGTCCACTTCACCACGATAGAGAATGGATCGAGCCCTTTCTTCTGGTCCGGGAGCGAGGGCCAGAGCGCTCTCGGCATGAGCGACAGCTTGGGCAAGCCCCCCTGGCTGATTGAGCAGGATGCGAGCGGAATCGAGCTTGCACTCCCACAACAAAGAATCGGCTTGCCCATCGGAGAGCAGACTCTCCACCTCCGCCAGCAAGGCAAGGGCCGCATCGGGCCTGCCCTGAAAGCGCTCCACCTGCGCCAGCACAAGGATGGCCTCAGCCCGAAGCTGGCCCTCCCCGTCGACACGAACCCTCTGGGCCCCAACCTTGGCGGCATCGTATCGCCCCAATCCACAGTCGCATCGGGCCTTGCGAATCGTCCATTCTGGATGCCTGTCCTCGGAAGTGGCAAAGGCGCGCTCCCATTGGGCCAAGAGGGACTCGGCTCGACAGAAGTCTCCCTCCTTCAATCGCCCGTCCACTGCCCCACGGAAAAGGGGAATGGCCTCCTCTACCACCCCAGCAGCCAACAGATGAGGAGCAAGGATCTCGGAAGAAGCTTCCACCTCTCCCAAAGCCTGCGCCCATGCACGATGCTGCCGCTCCGCCCTACCCTCCTTGTAGGCCCTGTTCGCAATCGTCTCCCGCAACATCCCATGCACAAAGGACCAACGGGACCCATCCCGAGACGCCAAGGCAAGCCGTCGATCGAACAACGACTCGAGAAGGCCATAACATGGCTCCAAACCTCCCCGACGACAGGCCTTCTCCCAAAGTGAAAGGTCCACCTCGTAACCAGCCAGGGATGCCATCTCCAAAGCTTGCCGGTCTTGGGCTGGTCGGTTTTGCAGCACCCTATCCACTCGTTCCTCCCAGAACGAAGCCATCGACGACGGGATGGGTGTGTTCACCCCCTCGCTCAAGCGCGCGTACTCACCATCGAGCGAAAGCAGGGATCGCTCGACCCAATCACCAAGGAGCTGGATGGCAAACAGGGGATTTCCGCAGGTTCGTACGGCTACCTGACGTGCCAGGGCGGGATCCAGGGGCGCCAACTCGGAAACGAGGTTTCGATGCGTTTCTTCGTCCAAAGGCTCGAGATCGAGGATGCGAACCAGCCCGAGCTTCCCTAGCTCCTGAAGCGCATCCCTTTCCATGGGCCGTTCCCACAAAGCCTCTTCCCGTGCAGTCGCGACGAAGAGCAGGCGTCCAGCGAAGTCCGCCACGCGGGACAGAATAAAGTGCAAGAAAGCAAGGGCATCGCGTCCCCAATGCACATCATCCAACACCACGACCACAGGACGATGGGAGGATAGTTGCTTGAGCAATCGTCCCAAAGCAGCGTACCGCTCGCTCGCCAGGATGGCGGTCCCCTGTGGAGCCGACGTGGGTGCAAGCACCGAACGAAGAGAGGCGATCTCATCTTTGTGCCAACCGCTCAAGGAAGCCAGTCGTTCGTCGAGGGCACGGGACATGGGTTCCACCCCAGAAACGCAGCACCATCGCCTCCAATCCGTCTTGGGGCCCCAGCACGGCGTCATGATTGGCTTTCATGGCGAAAGCAACCCCAAGCTCCTGGGCGCGCTCGGCCAGCCACATGGCAAGACGCGTCTTGCCCGACCCTGCAGGCCCCCGCAGCACAACGGTACGCGCTCCTCCCGAAACTACCTTCCCCAACTCCTCCCAGAGAAAGTCGTGCTCGACCCGACGGCCCATCATCGGGATCGCCCGAAGCCCGAACATCGACAAGCTGTGGGAGGGCAAGGACGGCTGCGACGAGTGGAAAGAGGCTCCCTGCCAACAAGGGGGAAACGGCGGAGGCAAGAAGACCTCAGGAGCTTGGCCGTCCGAAATCTCCCCGGCAGAATCATCACCAGGCGCGTCTGCCGTAAACACCGCCGACGCCGTGATGCTCGGCCATTGTCGGGACGTAGGCTCAGGCCAGTCAGGCTCCGCAATATCCGAATGGCTACCCACGGGCAGCTTGTCCAAAGATGCGACTGCATCCGCCGCCGTGGGGAAGCGATGCATGGGACGAGGGTGCAGCATCCGGGCAATCCAGTCGGAAAATCCTCTGGGAACAGCATCCGCATGAGAACCATCGAGGACATCATGGCGAAGCAAAGCGATGGCAAGGCGCCCCAACGCAAACAGATCCGTCCACGGCCCGAAGTCCCAAACCCTGCCCTGCTGCTGCTCTGGAGACATGTAGTCCGGGGTACCTCCCAATACGCCAGCCCCAGGCTCCGCCATCGAACGCCGGGCAATCCCGAAGTCCGAAACCTTGATGCCCGGTCGATCGTCGAAGTCGGAACAGAAAAGGACGTTGGCGGGCTTCAAATCGAGATGAATGATGCCTCGGGCGTGGGCGTGCGCAAGGGCATCCAGAAGCTCGAGAAGCAGGGGTCGAAGGGCGGTCCAGCCGAGGCAGCGGCATCGGGAAGCCAGGGAACCACCACGAGCCAATTCCATCACCAAAAGAGGGCTGCCAGCAAGCCAATCCCCTGTATCTTCGCCTACCTGTCCGAAGTCCAGGATGCGGATGATATGGGGGTGATCGAGTTCCGCGACAGCACGAGTTTCGTTGCGCCAAGCTCGTCAAAGGCGATCTTCTTGCCGCCCCTCCCGAAGGGGCAGGACCTTCACGGCGACATCTTTGCCCAGAGCGTCTTTTGCCCTGTAGACGTGTCCCGAACCACCACGACCGAGCAGTTCCAGCAGCTCGCAGGAGCCGCCATTCAGACATTCCACGCGTTGTTGTGCATCAAGGACAGAGTGCATGAAGTCTCCGAAGGTTGCCCGAGCCTCAAAGGAGGATGTGCGAGGTCCACAATGCAAGACGCCGGAGCATCGGTTGCAGCGATGGCCATAGCGATATAGAAGATTACCGAAAAATCCAGATGCCGTCGATGGTTTTCTCCGCTCCCCAAGGGTGATTCGCGGGAGTTTCCCCTACTGGAATTGGTGCGAGGATTCCAAGAGCCGACCTGCTCAGGGGCCCCCGCTGGATCGTGGAGGATCGTCTTGATGTCATCGCTGAGGTGGAAAGAAAGCGCCACCACTGCTGTCGAAGCCTGAACAACCGGCACCATAATCGCTGTACGAACGAGATCGACCGGGACGACCGCAGCTTATCAGCTTGCAGACACGCTGCCAGGCGGTGAAAATCGCATGGTGTAGCCTGGAGCCTTGCAGCATCTCCTACAAGCGCCATGGGGCCCAAGTGCTGCTGGGAGCCTTCCCTATTCGGACAGGACAGGTTTTCGGCCAAGTCGTGGCCCACCGCAATGCAGCCATATTGGTGGCGTTCATGCAGGATGTGGCGCGTCAATATCCCGATAAGCAAGTGTATGTCGTAAGGGATAATCTGAATACTCATCACGAAGGCAAAGACGAACGATGGGAGCAGTTCCACAAAAGGCACGGTAGACGATTTCACTCCGTTCACGCGCCGCTACATGCTTCGGTGCATCTTTCGTGGAAGAACCCAATGGAGATATGGTTTTCGATTCTGCACCGTCGAGTGCTTCGAGACTGTTGTATTAGTTCCTAATTCCCAGTTTCGACCTCTCCCCTACGGCGAGTTCGACGGATAGTCCCAATCCCAACAAGTGCGCCTCACGATGCGGCGATCCCATCAATTGCAGGCCCACGGGTAACCCCAGCGCATCGAATCCCACCGGAATCGACAGGGCACAGAGCCCCAGCAAATTGGCAATCGACGTATTCCTCAACGCAAGCAGATTGCTCGACCGATATGAATCGACGGACTGAAGTTCGCTAACAGCCGGCGCAGAAAGCGCCACGGTCGGTGTGACAATCGCATCCACCGATTCCATGGCTTCCCAGGTGATCTTGCCAAGCCGTTCGAAAGCATGGCGACGACGCAAGTACTCGCTGGCAGGCGTCGATGCGGCGGACACAATCCTGTCTCGAACGAAAGGATCCAGCGAGTTCATGCGCTCTGGAAGAAATTCCTCAATAAATACAAGCGCTTCTACTCCGGCTAGACCGCCTTGTACAAATATCGAATAGGCCTGTTCCGCGGGCGAAGTCTCGAACGGTACCAGCACGGCTCCCGCGCTCTCGAGGGCATGAAGTCCAGCCTCGAAGGCCGTATCGATGCCATCCGACAGGTTGTCGCAGAAAAACCGACGCGGCACCGCCAGCCGAACCCCAACGAGGTCGCGGGATCGCACCCGATCCATTCGCCCCAGTCCTGCCTCGATCGCTTCATAAGCAAACGCCAGATCCCGAACGGAACGAGCCAAAATCCCGACGCTATCGAACGACGGACTGAGCGGAACCACGCCGTCCGTCGGCCAACGCTTCACCGTCGTCTTCAAGCCGGCCATCCCGGTCATGCTCGCGGGAATGCGCACCGAGCCGGCCGTATCGGTGCCGAAAGCCAGCAAACAGGAGCCTTCCCACAGGCTGATTCCCGCGCCCGAGGACGATCCTCCTGGAACGCGATGCACCTTTCTATCCCATGGATTCCACGGTGTTCCCCAATGCGCGTTGGTGCCAAGCCCGCCGAAGGCCAATTCCACGGTATGGGTTTTTCCCATGACGATGGGCAATTGCTTCCGCACATTTTTTACGAATGTTCCTTCGGCTTCCCAATCTTCCGAAAGCGGTTCGGCCATGCCCGCGAACGTTCGCCAGCCGCGACAAGCAAAAAGGTCTTTGAACGACACGGGAATCCCCTGCAAAGGCCCGGCGTCCCATCCCAATCGAAACGCTTCCGAAACGAGATGCGCGTGCTGTAGCACCATGTCCGCATCCCAACTCCGGTAAGGACCCACGGGGTCGAAAGAGGCATTTCGACCCGCGATCGCCGCCTCGACCACGTCCTGGCACCTTCGCGTTCCATTCCTGTACTCCGCGGCCAACACGTGCAGATCGGGAAGATAACGAGCTGTCATAACAAGGAAGTGAGCTTATCCCGATGCCGCTGCTGCGAAGCGTTGTAGTCTTGCTGAGACAGACCAAGCGACGATGTAATTTGTCGCAATTGATTGACTTCGGGCAAGCTGATTTCACCGTCGGCCGCGGCAAGATCGACGAGAACGTCGAGGATCTCCACACGAACATGGGGTTCCGTCAATTCTTTGAGTTCACGCGCAAACGTGTGGCTGTGCAACGTGGATAGCTCGGCGAGGCGTTCGCGTAACACACTGCAGATCGCAGTCGTGGCTTGCGGTGTCATGCCATGAATACGACCGATCGAATAACGAATATGCTCGACCTCTTCCGGCGCGAATACACGATCGGCGTAAGCTACCGTAGCTAGCAGCCCCGCCACCGCGGTGACGATGCGCACCGTTTCTTCATCCGCTTCTTGCATCTCGGAACGAACCGCTTCCCGAAGCTGGCGCGCGGCATCGTAAGACGCAGGCTCTTCCGTTCGACCGCCGAAAATACTCATGATTTGCTAGTCCATTGACATGCTACGTTGGCGGTGCGCGATCGGACACCCATCATGGGTTGCACTTCGCCCACCCATCCACAAAGTCACTGCATTCTTGCGGAGCAGGCACCGTCGGAGAACCGGATTGGACGCCACCCTGGGTGCAACTCACCTGATCAGGATCCCCATGGTTCCAATAGCACTTGCACAGATAATCGAGCGTGTTTGCACACGGTCCGCTCACCCCGGCGGCCATGGCAAGGAAGCTCGCTTTACACTGTTCGAGAGCATTGTCGGGACAATCCTTGGCAGCTTTCACCTCCCAGGCGCAAAGGTCATAACAGGAAGGTATGAGTTTGGAATGCGTTTCCGTCGGAGCCCCATCGTCGAGCCATTGGGGTGGTTCCGCTTTGGAACCTCCCGAACCTCGATCGGGACGCGGATCGGATTCCCCACTACAACCAGCCATGATCAGAACTGCTACCAGGACTTCTCGCCAACTCAGCATGTGTCTATGGTATCCGAGACGACGCATGAGAGAAAGAGACGATGCCACTGTTCGTAGATCCAGTCCATGAAGCGTTGATCGTGCGTCATACGGCGCTGTCCTCGCCTCGATTATGCCCGGACATCCTCTTGCATCTCATTACACCGGCGCAGCCTTTGTGGCGGGCCGGACAAGCGGAACTCGATGCCCTGGGACTTGCGGACCCTTTTTGGGCGTTTTGCTGGCCCGGAGGACAGGCCCTTGCCTACTATATTTCTCGCTATCCCGAGTCCGTACGAGGAAAAAGGGTACTCGCTTTCGGAGCTGGATGCGGTGTGGAAGCGATCGCTGCCGCCCGATGCGGCGCGGAAGTCCTGGCCTCCGACACCGATCCGGTCGCCGCCACCGCCATTTTGCTCAATGCCCGCCGAAACAACGTTTCCCTGCGCATCACCACCGATAATTTGCTGGGAAATCTCCGGAGCTACTGGGATATCGTGCTCGTGGGCGACGTCACGTATGAGCGGGAACTCGCGAAACAGGTTCGTGCTTGGGTCACGCAGCTCGCCCACCACGGAAGCCGCGTACTCGTTGCCGATCCCCAACGCGGTTTTTTCGATCGAGAAGGCTGGATCACCGTGGCCGCCTACACTCCCCCCGCCGATGATGATGAAGATGGCACCAAAACAGTCATGACACCCGTGCTTACCCTCGGTTGAGCGCGCTGTTCATCGGTTTCAGCCATGTCCACACCCACAAAGTCGAAATCGACGCTTGACGTCACAACGTCCACGCGATGTACGGCATCCCAGGAGCATGACTCGCATCGAACCCTACCCATCCCCTTGGGAAAAACGTCCCAATGGCGGTGCCATTCATCTCGAGGCCCCCTACCCCATCGGTGCCGACATGAGCCTGGAGTTGGTCGTGGTCGGTAATGTTCCTTACTGGTTCCTGCACGTTTGCGGTGTCCCCTTCGAACTCGATGCAGCAAAGGCTTGAGCCTTCACTCGCCTGGATCGAGAATCCATCCCGCCTTTTTTCCTCGCCCCAACGGCGTTGCCTCGTTTCGAATCGTGCGAAGTTTCTTTGCGTCCGCTTGCGTCGGGTTCTGAACCCAACGACGAATCATCGGAAGCATTTTCGTTTCCCACAGTGGTGACAACCGAATGGACAAAAACTGTTCATAAAGCGCATCGATCATCTTCTCCAATTCCTCGACGAGATACATGCGCTCGTAAAATCGCTCTTCCTCCTCCTCTTTGATGAGTTGAGGGATCGTCGCACTCGACAGACTCAGTGAATTGGCGCTCACCACCGCACTGAATGCCTGCTGCCCTCGATCGATACGAATGCGAGCTTGCACCGGAAGTTTGCCACGTCTCAATGCCTCGTGCGCTTCACTGGTTGTGCTAGGCGCCGCACCACGCATCCGCGTGACTTCTTGCTCAGCCGTTTCCGATTCGAGCGTGAGTTGGTTCTCGAGCCAAAGATCGAAACGTTCCCCATCGGGCATCTCGAATTGCCCCTCCAACACCTCGCTTTCGAACCAAAGAAAGAGGAGAAACTCTCGGCCAAGAAAACGACCCGATTCGACGGCATCCAGTAGATCCATGACTATTCCACCTCCGGATCGAACGAGGAAGCCATCGGTAGTTCGCCGTCGTCAGGACCGTGAAACCGACTTAGATCGAGCTGAAGCAGCGACATTGCCTGCGATTCGGTAATCCCCAAACGAATGGCATTGGCATACGGACTTTCCGTCACCAGCTTGAGCTTGAAGGTCTTTTCGAAAATCTCCATCAGCCGCTCGTGCATCTTCGGTGATTGGCTCCAAAACCGAACGAGGCCCGCCTCCAGGTCCCACGACAAGTCGATGATTTTCATGGCCGGAATGACTTGTTTGCGCAACCGCTTGGCCACGAACAACCGAAGCTCTTCTTTTTCCTTGCGGGTAAGACGCTCCCGGTTCTTGCGCTCGAGAAGCTGACGCTCCGCTTCCGCAAACTGCGCATCGAATACGGGTTTCGGGAGCCGCCACCGATCGATTCGAAAGGCTAAGTTCAAGTAATTATTCAAAAATACTTTGTCTCGCGTCAATTCGAGATCGAAAGGATCGGCGATCGATACCCAACCGCTATGCTCCTCCTCCGGCTCCTGTGCCACGAGCGGCTCAAACACCCTATTTTTGATCGAGCGCATAAACCGATCGTGAAAGGCTCCCTCCAGCTCACCCCATACATAGAAGCGAGTGTAACTAAGACTCCCTTTGATAGCTCCCAAACTCGTCTCCTGCTCGCAATCGTGGAAAGAAAAGCGTTGGTACCACACGCGAATGATTCATCCAAGCGTGAGGACGCTCTTTCCGCAGCGATTCTCATGATGGGAAAAATCAGACGGAACCGAACGTGTTCCCTTGTTTCCCGGCATACGCGGTCAAACGCGATCAGCTTTGTTCGCAGCCCACGAGGATGTCCACCCGCGGGTTATCGTCTTTTTCCACCACCGCACAGGTGGAAGGACACAGAACGATATTGGGCGGCGAAGCGTTATCGTAATACCAAGCGTTGTTCTTGCAGGCTCCGACGGCATTGACACGCTCCAGATCGATGGGCGTTCCTGTGCCCCCAGGCGTGTATTGCACTGCAATTTGATCCAAATCCACAACCCCCGCGTCCGTCGTGGGAAGGCTGTAGGAGCAGCCGATCGCGTTCTGTTGGATCTTTTTCAGCACCTCTTTGAACACCGCGGAGTCTCCGTTGCCCACATCGTAGAAATGACAGGGGCTGATACTCCCCGAACAATACTGCGTGTGCGACGGTGCTCCGCCTTTGGAGGCGATGGCTTCCAACACTTGATATCCGGCAGGGGACACACCGGTCATGGAGATCACGTAGGTTCTAATTCCCGTAGCCTTGAGGTGGGCATCCACGATCGATCCGAGCGTGGCCCCGTCATCGGGCGCACAACTATTGGGGATACCATCGGTGATCAAGATGCCGATGGTAATGCGCCCGGAGGTTTTGTTGGCACTGGTGAACCCCGCGATGCCGTGCAAGGCGGCCTTGGTCGGCGTGATGGAACCGAGCGGGTCGGCGTTGTTGAGAGCGTTGATAAGCGTTTGTGCGCCGCCGGTCAGCGTTTGATATCCGACCAACGGGGTAGCCAAGAAGTCCGGAGGCGGGCATGTGTTCATGGTTCCGACAGGAAAAACCTGCAGGGCCGCGCGATTTCCACTGGCTTCCGCGGATTTGAAGTACCCGGAGAGCGCGTAGACGCTGTAACACCAACGGGAATTCAGCGGTGGGACGGCCGGATCGTAATTACAATCGCCTCCGGTGATCGTGATGCCGCCCGTTGGCTTGGGGCTCCATGAATACCCCGGTTCCACCATGCTGCCGGAACGGTCGAGCATGATGTACATGTCCAGCGGCGTAAGCGTTACTTCCACGCGCGATGCTGCACATGCCGTATCCTGATTGAGCGAGGTATCCGTCACCGGAGCATCGTATTGAAAATTGGCGTCCGGAGGAGCGGCGTCCGGCGGCTCGGAACCGCCGCTTCCCGAATCTCCCCCCCCGCCTGCTTGAGCGGCCGAACCGGCGGCTCCCGCCGACGATCCGCCAGCGCCCCCTGTCGCATTTCCGCCGCTTCCTCCTGTTTCCACCCCTTCACCGCCCGAGCCGCCGCTCGGTACGGTAACCGGATCTTTTCCTGGGTCATACGTAATTTCCGTGGGTCCTTCGCTGGAGCAATGAACTCCTGCAAAAAGCAGAAATATTCCCGGAAGAAGGTGCGGTAGACGCTTGGAAAAATTCAACATAATGGCACCCTGTAGCAAGAATTTCGCCGCTCGCAATGCCCATCTCGTCATTCCCTCCTTTCGTAGATAATTCCCGCGTTTATCTCGGGAATCGGCGCTTTCGACCTCACCGCGGCTACTTCGTTTCACCTTCGCGAACTCTTTTCCGATCCGCCTTCGACGAGTAAGCTACCCGCGCTTGCGTGGTCGCTGACGTCACAACGACGCTCCTTGTCGGACCGCCCATGAGCAGAATTCCGACATAACCCCGAGAAGCTCTGCAACCAGGACTCTCCCATGCCCAAAACCATCATCGAACCGTTTCGTATCAAAGCCGTCGAACCCATTCGCCTGACGACTGCCGAACAACGTCGTGAGTTGCTCGAAGCAGCTCGGCTGAACGTGTTCAAACTGCACGCGGACGACGTGTTGATCGACTTGCTCACCGATTCTGGTACCGGTGCCATGAGCGCCAATCAATGGGCCGCCATGATGCAAGGCGATGAAAGCTACGCGGGCGCGCAAAGCTTTTTCCGGCTCGAGAAAGTCATCCAACGCATCACTGGCTATCCGTTTTTCATCCCGACCCACCAAGGTCGCGCCGCCGAACGAATCCTATTTTCCGTCGCAACCAAACCCGGCGACGTGATCCCCAACAACACGCACTTCGACACCACGCGCGCCAATTTGGAATACGGCCAAGCGGTCGCGGTCGACCTCGTCATCCCGGAAGGGCTGCAACCTCAAAATACCCATCCTTTCAAGGGAAATATCGATCTCGAACGAGTCGAGGACTTGCTGAAACGCGACGCCGATCGCATCCCGTTCGGCATGATCACCATCACCAACAACAGCGGTGGTGGTCAGCCCGTCTCCCTCGAAAACATTCGAGCCTACAGCGAATTGCTGAAACGTTATGACAAACCGCTGATTCTCGACGTTTGCCGGTTCGCCGAAAACGCCATGTTCATCAAACTGCGTGAACCCGGCATGGAAAACCGCACCATCGAAAGCATTGTCCACGAAATGTTCAGCTATGCCGACGGTTGCACCATGAGTGCGAAAAAAGACGGCATGGTCAATATCGGTGGGTTCATTGCGTTGCGCGACGAACGCTGGGTGGAAGCCGCTCGCAATTTGCTCATCTTGACCGAGGGATTCCCCACCTACGGCGGACTCGCGGGGCGCGACCTCGATGCTCTTGCCGTGGGACTCGAAGAAGTCATGCAGGAAGACTATCTCCGTTACCGTCTGCGAACCGCCGAGTATCTCGGACAACGACTACAAGAAACAGGAATCGCCATCGTTCAGCCCCCCGGCGGCCACGCGGTGTACCTGGATGCCAAAGACTTCCTTCCCCATCTGCCCAAAGAGCAATACCCCGCCTGGAGCCTGTGCAACGCCCTGTATCTCCAAGGAGGTATTCGCGGCGTCGAAATCGGAAGCGTCATGTTCGGCAAACGCTTGGATGATGGCACCGAAACCTATCACTCCATGGAACTCGTACGCCTCGCCTTTCCACGCCGCGTCTATACCCAAAGCCATTTCGACTACGTGGCGGAAGTGTTGTGCGAATTGAAACAAAACGCGAAATCCGTGCGCGGCGTGCGGATCACCAAACAAACCCGCTTCCTTCGACACTTCACCGCCGAATGCGATTGGGCCTGATTCCCCATCATTTCGTACACAAAATCACCGTACTTCGTGCATTCACCCAATACCCATCCTCAGGCTCGAGAGCTACCTCTTCGCCCTCTTCCACAAAGTCCATCGGCGGAGGCAAGCTCGTATCCACCACACGATGCCATCGCCCCAACGATGCCACCGGCAAGCGAACGTACTTGCCCCGCTGATCCGAATTCAATATAAAAAACAATAATTTACGCGGCGCCTCCGCTCCCGCTTCCTTGCCATCGAGACGAAAACACAAGGTTCGCGCGTTCGGATCACCCCACGGCACCGGATCCAAATCCGTTCCAAACCACGATATGTCCGGAAGCTTGTCCCCGTCTGAGTCCACCCCCCGATGAAATTGGCCTCGACGTAAGATCGGATGACGACGTCGAAATGCCAGCGCAAGACGAGCGAAGCGGAAAAAATCTCTTGCCTCGTCGTCCCACTGCCAGTTCATCCAACTGATCTCGTTGTCCTGACAGTACGCGTTATTGTTTCCCCCTTGCGTTCGAAGCACCTCGTCGCCCCCCAGCAACATCGGCGTGCCCAACGAAAAAATCAGGTGGCACAAGTGGTTTCTCACCAAGCGTCGACGAAGAGACAATACTTCGGGATCCGTCGTTGGCCCTTCCACACCGCAGTTCCACGACTCGTTGGCATCATTGCCATCCCGGTTGTCTTCCCCGTTCGCTTCGTTGTGTTTCCGATTGTACGACACGAGATCCGCAAGCGAAAAACCATCATGACAGGTAATGAAATTGATACTGTGATACGGCGTCCGACCGTCGTGCCCATACAAATCACTCGACCCCGTGAGCCGATAGCCCACGTCTGACAACACCCCGGAATCGCCACGCCCGAATCGACGCATGGTATCGCGGAATCTCGCGTTCCATTCGCACCATTCGATAGGAAAGTTTCCAATCTCGAACGTCTCGATGTCCCAGGGCTCCGCAATGAGTTTGACTCGATTGAGCACCGGATCCTGTGTCACCACATCGAAGAACGAGGCGGATCGATCGAATCGCCCTCCTTCACGCCCAAGCACGGATGCCAGGTCGAATCGAAAACCATCCACATGCATCTGCTGGACCCAATAGCGAAGCGAGTCCATGACCAGGCGAAGGACGATCGGATCACTGAGATTGAGCGAATTACCGCAACCGCTGAAGTTGACGTATCGCCTCATCGGCTGTTCGGGGCTGCCGGTGAGACAATAATACGTGCGGTTGTCGATGCCTCGCAGGGACAATGTCGGTCCGAGTTCGTTGCCTTCCGCCGAATGATTGTAAACGACGTCGAGAATCACTTCGATGCCCGCTCGATGAAGCGCACGCACCATCGTCTTGAATTCATCGATGGCAGCCCCAGGCCGATCGCTCGACGCATAGGAAGACTCCGGCGCGAAAAAAGACACCGTGTTGTATCCCCAATAATTCATGAGCCCCTTGTCGCGAAGAAAATCCTCCGTGGCAAACTCATGCACGGGAAGTAATTCCACGGCGTTCACGCCAAGCTCGAGCAAGTGCGGAATCTTTTCGATGAGACCCAGGTACGTGCCCGGATGGGCAACCTTCGACGAATCGTGCCGGGTAAAGCCCCTCACGTGGGTCTCGTAGATCACCAAGTCCCGAAACGGTACATCGAGTGGCTCATCCCCTTGCCAGTCGAAAACGTCGTCCACCACCATCGCTTTCGGCACCAAACGAACATTATCTCTCTCATCCAATGTCAGATCCGCTTCCTGCGCGAACCGATCGAAGCCGAGCAACAATCCATCCTCGTTTCTCATCTTGTGAGAAAGCGCTTTGGCATACGGATCGATGAGGACCTTGTGCGGATTGAAACGATGACCCATGGCCGGATCAAACGGTCCTGCCACCCGATAGCCGTACCACTGTCCGTGGCCTATCCCCTCGACGAAACCATGCCACACGTGGCGTGTTCGCGACGGTAGTACGATGACATCCGTTGGCTCGCCATGCGGATCGTCGAAGAGCAACAACGCGACGGCTGTGGCGTGCTTTGAATATAGGGCGAAATTCACGCCTTCGTTCAGCCGGGTGGCCCCAAGCGGATAGGGATGACCGGAACGCACGCGACGTTGTGTACGCTGTTGAAACGAATACACCATGAGAACGATCCTGGATCGATCTTTGAGCGAAGGACAACATCCCCGCATGAATCAGGATAACGCGGAGGTCATCGCGCAAAGGTCTCTAAAAAAAACGTATGCGCTCACCAACCTCGAGCCCCCATTCGGTTCATTCTTGTTTGACCGAAGAGTAGCTTCCCGTAACGCTTATCGGACCACGAACGGTAGCGCGACGTAGAACTACCTTAGAATAGTCCTCCGCTGAGATCGCGCTGGTATTCCCGCCCACCGTCCCCGATATGCGAATGTTGGCGTCTTTGCCAACTCGAAGGGCTGAAGTGCCAGCCTCGATGGTTGAGCCTGACCCAACGTCCACAGTCGCATGGTTTTGGAATTGAACCGCATCGCGGGGCGATCGAATGGTTGCGGCATCGGACAACGTCAGTTTGTCATGGTCCTTCATATCAATGGCCCCGTTTTTTCCTGTGATGGTGCTGGCAGAAACGGAGATCTCGCTGTGGCTGCCTCCCATCACAGCGATGTTCTCGCTTCGAATCGTACTTCGATTGTTGACCGAAAGCTTAACGTGATCAGCTCCTTCCTCGAAGACGCTCGTCGCCAAGAGCATCTCACTGTCATCGAGCAATACCTCGGCATCAGGACCCACCATGACAGCTTTGGCAGCCACCACACGGCTCTTGTCCCGGGCACGAAGCTTCGGACCGTTTTCTCCCTTTACCACTCCCCCTTTTGATTCGATGGAACTGGCGGAAAGGGAAACGCTCGCCCACGTGTCTCCGATCACCACATATTCATTGGTATGGACCTTAGAACCCTTGCGAAGCTCCAACTTCGCGTTTGTTTTTCCATCCAGCACCGCTCTGGCTACGCGAAGCTCGCTATTTTCCGCTATTATTTCCACGCCGGTATCACCTTTCACAAGGAGCGGAGCCGTCAAGTGGCTGTCGATGATGCGTATCTTGCAAAACGTGGAAGCGTTGATGAGAGGCTCGTTGCTGGTTTCCGTTCGTCCCCAGATCACAATCTGCTCTCCAGTGCTGCAATTCATGGGAAAGAGCCACGGATTGAAACGAGAGTTCAAATAGGGGAAAAACTTACTCCCCACCGTACCTACGAGGATGAATCCCATAATCCCGAAAACAACAAATGCCATCACGCAGCCAAAGGCCCGGGGCGAAACCTGTTTTTCATCCAACATCACGACATGCGGCCCGGAGGGAATCTTCGGGAGTTCGCCAAGCTCGGTGCGACGACGGGCTGCCGCGGGAACAACCGTGACGACCGTCCCGCAGTATTGGCAAGATACGCTGTGAACGGTCTGAAGTCGTGAGTCCAGCTTCAGTGCCGCGCCGCAATTCGGACAATTGTTCGAAGACACTCGAGCCATGTGACCTCCGGCGAAAACGTCAACATAGGTTTGACCAACGCTTCCGTCGATGCTCCGATGGACGATCTTGCCGCCCCCTTTGAAAAACCTCAGTCCTCGATCACCTTGGAATATCGTCCTTTGATATCCTTGACCCCCGTCACGGTTGCTCGTCGGAGCCTCACTGTCGTGTAGTCGTCCGCCATGATGGCAGCCTTGATTCCCTTGATCATTCCCCCATTGATCGACACATCGCTGTGGCCTCCGACTCGAATTGCAACAGCCCCAGACTCGATTCGAGCCTTTTGACCAACCTCCACCTTGCCGTAATCCCCCATTCGCACGGCATCCTGCCGCGAAGATATCGTCGCGCCCTCCAGCAAAGATACCGTGCCTCGCCCCATATCCACAGCTCCCGTCATGCCTGTGAGTTTGCTATCGGACAGACGAACCGTGCCATAGGATCCGCCAACGATCGCGATCGCTTCGCTTTGGATCGTGCTTCCGTTGCTAGCGTCGACCGTAAAATAGTCAGTGCCTTCACGCACCAAGCTCGATCCCAGAACGACTTCGCTATTGTCGACCGTAAGCTTGGAATTCGCACCCGCCAGCACGTGTTTGGCCGCTTTGAGGCGACTTTTTTCCTTGAGATTTACTTCACCAAAGCTTTCTGACTTGAAGATGCTGCCTTTGGATTCCACCACGCTTCCTACAATGGTCAGCTTGCTGTGTTGGGCGCCATCGAAGACCGCGTCGTCCGCATACACTTTCGAGCCTTTTCGAAGCTCGATGCTGGAATTGTTCCCACCTTGAAAAACGGCTTTCGAAACACGTAACTCGCTATTTTCTACGATTATTTTTACCCCTGTCCCTTCCTTGACGATATACGGCCCGCTCAGTTTGCTGTCGACGATGCGGATCGTACAAGCCGTCGATGCAAAAACGAATGCATCGGTCCGCGTTTCATTACGCTTTCGAATGACCACTTCACGCCCGGTTTCGCACTCGAGGGGAAATAAATTCGGGTTGAAACGAGAGTTGAGTTCGGAAAATATGCCCGAATTGGCCACTACTGCGAACAATCCGATCACCATCGGCAGCAGCGCCGCAAGGCCGATCGTAATTGCAAATCCCACCGCCTGTCCCTTGGGGACTTCTGGTTTGTCGAGCAAAACGACATTGGGTCCCGTCGGCACGGGCGGCACCCCCAGCGCGGTTCGTTTCCGGGCCGCGGCCGGCACCATCGTCACCAACGTTCCACAGTATTGGCAACTGACCTGATGTGTGAGTGTGTTTCGAGGGTCCGTTTGAAGGCCCGCCCCACAATTGGGACAAGAAACCGTAAATGCTTTGGCCATTATTCACCCCTACCCGGAGAGACAAAACGGATCTAACCATATGTTTTTATTGATTATTACGAAAAATCAGCTCCCCCCACCCAGACATTTGCCACTCGCTGGTCCGCCAGTGTTGTTGTCCGTACGGCATTCCACCCAGGCGTGCGGCGGGTTCCCATCATCGACCACCGCATACAAGGGCGTCGTTCCGTTGGACAATCCAGGCGGAGGATTGGGGTACGGATAGGAGACAATTTCATTTTCAGCCGGGTACAGCGGGTGAGACGTCACCGCGGAACCCAACAGGGTCCCTCCGGCCAGCGGATCGTTCGCGTAAAATCCCACCACCACACCCGCGGGAACCGATGCCTGACCGATGTTCGTCACCCGCGCATACAGGGCATACTCCGTATTGCACGGTGGAGGAAGCACTTGCACGATCAGGTCCGGCGCACCGAATTCTCCCAGTGGCTGCACATTTTGCCGGAAATTGTTGAGCCGCTGCTGCGTCCAATTCGGCGCCTCCTGCGTGGGGATCGTTCCATCTTCCTCGACGTTGGTAACGTGATAAGCGTGCTGGTTCCACACCCGACGCGTTCTCACCCATCTTCCCGTGTTAGTTCCAAACACACGCAATCCACGCTGTTTCGAACCATCCTTCGGACACGTGATCCCCGAATACGCATTGGCTATCACGATGAGATCCGCGTGCCCATCGTTGTCCACATCCGCGACCAACGGATACTCAAAAAGCGTGCCGGTCGTATTGCATTCCTGAAAGAGAACATCCCCATTCGTTCCATCGTAGACACGCAAGTATTGTTCGTCGGAATAAACCACCTCTGCCTTTCCATCACCCTCGAAGTCGAATACGGAGCTACCCGTTGCGGCTGAAGAGCAATCTTGCGTCTTGCCAAGCCATAAATTCGTTTGATTCGCGGGAACCAACGGGTCAAGGATCTTGGTCCCATCGATGACCGCATAACCAATTCCTCCAGCTACCGCGACATCCGGCACACCATCTCCATTGAAGTCGGCAATCGTGGGAGGGCCACCACCGGTGGTATGACCGGAACTCCCAACCGGGCAGGTATTGGGCCACGTTCCATTGATGTCAATTCCGGTGCGCAATACTTTTGCGCCCGACGGCTCGGAAGGGTCGTACCGCCATACGCTCAACGTGTGGTTGGACTTGTTGATGCTCGCCACCTCGGGGATCCCATCGAGATCGAAGTCGCCAATCGCCACGTAGGTTCCAGCGATTTTGCTCTCGGCCTTTCGTTGTCCATCTCCACCCCAGATTCCCGCCGGAGAGATGATGTCCAACAAGCCATCCCCATCCATATCCGAAAGCACGATATTCGAACCGACAGGTCCAGGCGTCATCGTCGCTTTCAAAGAACCATCCACGCCGTTGAGAATGCGTCCCTCCACGACCACTTCCGGCATGCCATCTCCATCCAGATCACCGAGACTCGGCATATCGCACCCGCCCGCGCCGCTTATCCACAACGGTGTGCCGTCCGCGTCGACCGCTCGCACCTTGCCATTGTCGGTACACACGACGATCTCATTGCCTGGGTTGCCGTCAATGTTTCCCGCCGCGATCGAACGGCCTGGATGAATGGCATCGGTGGTTGGCTTGAACGACCATTTTTCGACGATCTGTCCATCCACGATCGATATGGCCCACAAGGTCCCGTTGTGATTGTAATCGCCCCCGTCGAACGTGGAAAACACCATCTCGGGGATGTCACGTTCATCCACGACACCATCGCAGTTATCGTCATCGAGTTGGATGACGACAGGAGCCATCATGATGTCTTTTTTGTTCCAATGAGCTTTGACGATGGGGGCAAACGAGCCTGGTTGCGGACGATGTTCACAAACGGGAAGACAGGTGATCGGTTCGCCTGGAACCAACTCGACGCCAGGGTCGCATTGGGGCGGTTTGGGCAGGCATCGTCCTGTCGCGGGAGAAAGGCCACCCACGCAGGTTCCGGCATCCGGTACTTGGGGGGGGTCACCCAGTGAGTATTCGCAATACTCATCCGTTTCGCAGTCCGTCGCATCGATACAGATGGTGCCGGGGACCACGCAATGTTGAAACGAACAGACCTGACCCGTGTCACAGCATTCGTCACCACAGGCGTCCGCCAAAGGACAACAGGCGCCATTGATGCATACGCCGCCGTCGCAACCGGTCGAACAAGGCGGCGCGTCATATTCGAATCCCACTTCTTTTTCGTTGGCTACATCCGTGAAAGACACGTCGGGGCCACCATCTTCCGGCGCCGCCCCGTGGCCCGCTTCCCCTGCAATTCCAGCAACTCCTGCGGTCCCCGCCGCACCTGCGGCGGAAGCCCCTCCCGTTCCACCGCTTCCAGACACTCCTCCAGCGCCCGCGTTTGCCTCTTGGGAAACGTCCGACACGCCCGCATCGGCCTGAAACACAACGTCACTGGGACCGCCGGAACAAGCGCTGAGGAGCCAAACCACCATCGCGCCGACAGCATTCACGCGCAAAGTACGATCGATCGACATTCGATGATCGTAGCACATCTTCGCCTCGGGACAGACCATCCATGAACGGGACCAGATCCGCAAAAAACGTTCTCGAAGCACGGAAGCGCTCGTGCTACCGCTATAGGAAACATGGAGGAAACACGATGAGCCCTAGCAGACTGACGGCCGGGCTGTGCATGCTTGGATTTCTTGGCTGCTCCGACGCAGGGGGACAGCTATTCGAGCCAGGATCGGGAAATGCGGGTACCGGCGGAGCCTCGAATACGGGCGGCTCTGGTGCGGCCGCCAACGGCGGTTCCGGAGGTTTCCTCGTGGATCTCGATGGCGGTGGCAATGAAGCCGGACCCGCCAACGATTGCGCGGACGAAACCAAGTACGTCTACGTCATCGATGACAAGAACCGCATGTACAAATTCGATCCCATGATCGCTTCGAAAGCGGCCTTTTCCCTCGTAGGCACCATGGGTTGTAAAGGCGGTGAAGGCCCCAATTCCATGTCCGTAGGCCGCGATGGCTACGCTTACGTTCTGTATGGCACGCAAAATCCCTATTCGGGCGGATACAACTGCGCGGGCGTTCTCAAAGTCGATATCAAAACCGCTCAGTGTGCTGGTCCTTCCTCATTCCAATGCGGATCTGCCGGATTTCAAAAATTCGGGATGGGATTTGCCACCGATTCAGCTTCGACTTCCAGCGAATCGTTGTACTTGTCCAACTCTCTCCAACCTGGTTTGGGACGTGTCGACTTCACCACCGGCTCGGTCATCCGAGTCGGTGACCTTCCGGGAGCGGCCGAATTCACCGGCAATGCCAAAGGCGAACTATGGGGATTTTTCCCTGATGTTATCCCTCCCGCCGTCATTCAAGTCGACAAAACCAACGGCAACGTCCTGACCACGTTCCCCCTTTCTCCCCTGCCGCCCCTCGGCACCGGTGGTTACGCCTACGCCTTCGCTTATTGGGGAGGATCCTTCTATATCTTCTACCAAGTCAATGACTACGACAGTTCCACCAACGTCTGGCGACTCGATGCCAGTGGCAACGTCGAAAAATACATACCGAATACCGGCCTCCGAATCGTTGGCGCCGGCGTTTCTACCTGCGCGCCCATCGAACCGCCCAAATAGCCTTTTTCAGCCTTCTCGCCCGTGTTTGCACCCGGAAAATGATCCCAAACCGCAAGGTGCGGTATGGTACTCTCCAGGTCCATTGGCCCCAACGTACCACGTACCCTGTGCGAGCCGATCACAATGCCACTTCTCTCGAACCCTATAAACCTCGCCATCGTCGCAACCGCCCTCGTCCTGCTTGTCGTTATCCTCGGCTTACTATTTCGTCGACGTCCAACGACAAAAGCTCCCGCGGAACTGAAACGGGAACCCACGCCCCCTGAAAGCGACAGCCCGCGATCAACGCCACAGCCAGCGCCAAAGACTGAGATACAACAGCCTGACCTTACACCAGACCAATCACCACCCACCACCGGGGGCGGGCTGTTCCCCGATGTTTCAAGCAAACCCCCATCGCAACCTCCCGTCGATCTTTTCGCACCCCCAGCAGAATCAGAACCGCCTGAAAGCCCAGTGCAAGAACAAGATCGCCCCAAACCCGTACTCCCAAAGCCGAAACGCGATTCGAAGCCCGTTCTATCACCAATCGCGGAAATCCCTTTGCCAGGAACCGAAGAACGAGAATACGAACCACCGCCTATTTTCGAACCGGCTTCGTTCCCAACGCCCACCGTAGAGTCAACCCCCGTTGGGAAGCCTGAACCGACGCCGGAACCTGAACCTGAACCGACACCAGAACCTGAACCGACACCAGAACCTGAACCGACACCAGAACCTGAACCGGCGCCGGAACCTGAACCGACACCAGAACCTGAACCGACACCAGAACCTGAACCGACACCAGAACCTGAACCGACACCAGAACCTGAACCGGCGCCGGAACCAAAGCCGGAACCAAAGCCGGAACCAAAGCCGGAACCAAAGCCGGAACCAAAGCCGGAACCAAAGCCCAGCCCTGAAGCCCCAAAAAAGAAACTCGATCGAGAAGCCATCCTTGCCAAATATCGAGCGCGAAGCGCCGCAGACCCGAAAACGGCCGAACTAGAAAAAGCAGATCCTCGACATAGCGAAGCCCGTCGTCTCGCCCGACTCTTCGCTTCCGAGATCGTGTTGTACAACCCCGAGGGCGTACAAACCGGCAGACAGGGAAAGAACCTTTATCGCATGCTCAAAAAGGATATCGACCGTTGCCGTCAAGTCTTCAAGACACGCGTCGATGATGATGTCCGCTTGAAGTTCGACTATTTGTACGACGAAATCGTCAAGCAGGTGGCAGAAGGAGATGAAAGCCGCCTCGGTGCGGAAATGCCCGAACCGGAAGCCCCCAGAGACTAAGGCTTGTTCGTCTACGATTCGAATCCCAGGATCGCCAACGCGGCCCCCTCCTCATTGGACAGCACGTTTCCAGTCCCCCGATAACCATAACTATTTGAATTTTCAGAATGAATGACGGATGAGAAATCGCGATGCGCGACGCTTTCATCCCGTACGCAGCGTGCCCATCGAACCTTCCGTGGCTCACTCCTTACTTCTTGTCCGGATCGTCGCCTTGTGGACGTCCTACACGAAGCTCTTCGATGAACGCAAATGGTCTCGTATCGCCATCCTCTTCCTGGTGAGGCATATCTTGCACATCCCAAGCACTTCCCGCGGGCGGAGCGACCACGCGCCCGGATTGCTTGCGCAACAAGTCACGAATGTCTCGCAGATATGCCGCCGTCAGGAAACGAACCTTGCGGTCATCGGTGGCAGAAGGGCCTTGCTCGATGAGTTCCCTTTCGATGCGACGAACCATATCGCTCCACGTTCGCTCCTTGTTACTCATACCAGCACACCTCGTTTTGGAAGGTCCATTCATCCAACGGTGTTGGCTAGCGGACGTCAAGAGGCAAAGACACTTGGAAAGACTTCTCGGTTGGCTCCGCTTCGTGTAGATTGTCGCGTCTGAGCGTTGGAGGAGTATCGATCCTATGGCTTCTGATAAATCCGCTTTTCAACTTCGAGCCTACGTATTCATCGATTCGCTTCAGCCACAACTTGCGCAGTTCATGGCAAAAACCAATCGGGTTTACGACCCGAGGGAATACGACGCCGCCCTATTTCTCGAGATCGCGCCCGCGATGGAGATTCACACCAAAATCGATCAGGCGTTGAAATCCACACGAGTTCGATTGGGATCGCTGGTAACCGAACGCGTATTCGGCATGATGCAGGTTCACCACTCCGATCAGGGGGAGGTTCGCGCCGCTGGCGAAGCGGTGCTCACGGCATCAGGGTTGTCGGAATCCGATCGGGCCCCCTGCGAAATCCTTCAAAACAAGGTTATTCGTTCCATCGAGCAGGACCACGCCATCGCGTTCACCGGTATGTCCGCCGGTAACATGGCGTTGCAGGGCGAGTCCGTGCTCATCATGGAAGCGCAACCCGCCGCCTATTTATCCATCGCTTGCAACGAAGCCCTCAAGGCAGCTCGTGTCAAACTCATCGATATTCGGGTCTTCGGAGCGACAGGCAGACTCATTCTGTCGGGACCGGAGGCAGAGATCGATGTCGCCGCCCAAGCCGCGAGCAAGGCTCTCGACCACATCAACACCCATCACTGAGCAGTTCGACCGATTCCATATAAATATCCACAGGTTGAGATATTTTCGCGGGTTCGCGAACCGTCCATCGCCGTCGCTCACTCCCCCCTTTGCAAACCACTCTCGTTCGAAATGGGGTACGATTCCCTGTTATGAATCGGCTCTGTTTTCTCACGGTGGCAGGCGCGCTTTTTCTCTCCGTTGGGTGTAGCTGTGGAGGCGATACGGATGGTTCCGATACCCAGGGCGGAGCCGGTACCGGTGGCTCCGGAACCGATAGCGGATCGACCGATGGCCACGAACAAGGGGAAACGTTCATTCCCACAGGCGGAACGGGAGGAGCAGGAGGCAGCGAAACCGATCCTTGTGCTGGGTTTTATTGCCCCAACGATCAGCATTGCGAAAGCACGAACGGCAGCCCCACCTGCATGCCCAACGATTGCGAGACCCTGGATTGCTCACCAACCGAAGTCTGCGTCGAAACGGCTACCGGTGCCTATTGTGCCGATAACTCATGCACCGACGATATCGATTGCCTGCCCGAACAATATTGCAATGGCTCGATTTGCGTTCCGGATATTTGCACACCGGGAGATCGCCATTGCCAGGGCGCAAACGTCATCGAATGCGCTCCCAACGGCGGCTCGGAATACGTGCGCCACACCTGCGGCGGCGGTTCTCCGTACTTCACCAGCGAATGCGACGACACGCTCGGAGCATGTACCTGCGAAGATGACTGGGATTGCCCCGAATACACGACTTGTGAAGCTGGAATCTGTGTGGGAACGGGTATCAAGCCCACCTGCTCCTTGCCTCCCGAACCGTTTGAAAACGTGCTCCCAGTCAATGAGATCACCTGGGGTGGGACCCAAGCCAATCCAGTCGCCAAGGAAAGTCCCTTCCCAAAATCCGTGCAAGTCGTTCACGTTCCCATCGTCGCCAATCTCGATGACGACAACGGCGACGGTCTAATCGACGAACGAGATTTTCCTGAGATCATATTTACGTCGTTTTGTAATAGTGATTTCACTTCCAACGGCACACTTCGAGCGATTCATGGTGGCGGCCCCAACAAGGGAAAGGATTATTTTGCAAGCTGCGGCTCAAAGACCTGGAACGAAGGAGCCCCCATCGATTCGGTCCCATGCACTTGCGCGGAAGCCGACATCGATTCTACCGCAAGCCTGGCGGTCGGAGATCTCGACAACGACGGTATCCCTGAGATTGTCGCCGTTCTTGAAGGCAACGGTTCGAATGCCCCGGTGCGAATCTATGACAACCGCGGCCATATCATCACGGAAAGCCCAACTTTCGCGAACGGTGGCCCGAATCCCGCCCCTACCCTCGCCAATCTCGACAACCATGGCTTTGCGGAAATCGTTGTGGGACGAACCGTATGGACGTTGCAACACGATGCCAATGGCAAGCTGGCATTTGCGAATAAGTTCGTCGGCAATCTGAATGCAGGAATCAATGCGCAAGGTCCCGTCTCCTGCGTCGCGAACATCGTCGGTGGTCAGGGATTGGAGGTCGTCGCCGGATCGACGGCCTATCGCATGCCCAAGGGTCCTGCGGGGCTCACGTTGCAAAGCGAATGCACGGGAAGCGAGACTGATCCGGATGAAGTTGCGTGGTGCAAAGGCCAACTCGTCACCGTATGGGATGGGCAGACCGTCAATGGAGCCGCCGCTCTGCCCAACGATCGCAAGGATGGATTCTGTGCGATTGCCGATGTCATGGGAGCTGATTTCGTTCTTGCCACGGGCCCGGCCAATCCGTTGGACGGCATCCCCGAGGTGATCACCATCAACGCGGGATTCCTGAACGTATTTGATGGTCCGACCGGCAAATTGCGTCTGTCCCTCGACCTGAAAGCAGGGGGTGGCGGTGGCCCCCCCAACGTCGATGACTTCGATGGAGATGGCTTTCCTGAAGTCGGAACAGCCCTGGGAGCCGCTTACGTCGTCATCGACTTCCAAGCCACCGCTCCAGAATGCCCCGCGTGGCCAACCGTCAACGACAACAACAGCAATCTTCCTCGGACTCCCCCCACCTCCTCATGCACAACCGACGCGGACTGCGGCGATATCAGCAGATTCGCATGCAACTCGTTCACCAACCAATGCGTCTGCCTCCATAACGGTTGGCGTAGAAAAACAGAAGACGATTCAAGCCGCGTCACGGGTTCCAGTGTCTTCGACTTCAATGGCGATGGAGCAGCAGAAGTCATCTACAACGATGAATGCAGGTTCCGCATTTACGATGGACTTACTGGTCACGTGTACTTCAGCGAACCCTCTGAAAGCCGGACGAGAATCGAGTATCCAATCGTTGCGGATGTGGACAACGACGGAAACGCGGAAATCGTATTCTCTACATCCACCGAGTCCGGGTTCTGTTCCGAGGGAAGCAATCCCGCCATCAAAGCGCAATACAATGCTGGAATCGAGGTGTGGGGCGACGCGAATGACACCTGGGTGTCAGCTCGTCGCATCTGGAACCAACATGCATACCATGTCACCAACGTGACGGAGAGCGGCGTCGTCCCCGTTTTCGAACCTGAAAACTGGAAGCAATACAACGGACGCACCTACAATACTTATCGATCCAACCCGCGATCCTTCGGCGTAGCACCTGACTTGACGGTCCAAGCGATTCAAGTTTCATCCCCCGATGCGGTGTGCGGAGAGTTGTCCGACCAAATCGATATCGCCGTAAAGATAGCTAATATCGGGGACTTACGCGTGGGCCCCGGAACTGTCGTTGGCTTTTATGGCGAATGGGCCAACGGCCCTGTGATGGAAGCGTTGAACGATGCCAGCGGCAATCCCCTCCGCTACATCATCCAAACGAGCTTGGAGCCCGGAACGTCCATCATCTTCTCCGTCAACTACCAGGCTTCCTATCACGCATCCAATGTTCTTCCCGATGTCATCAAAGTCGTGGTCGACGACACCCACGAGTCGCGTGAATGCATTGAAACCAATAACGAGATGCTTGCCAACGTGGAAGCAGGACAGCCTTTGCCTGACTTGACGATTCAGCTCGGAGCCATCAATCCCGCTACCTGCATGTCTCCTCAGGTTCCCACCACCGTGCGTAACATCGGCTCCGCTCCTGTCGGTGACTATGTTGTCAGATACTACGCAGGCGACCCACAAGCAGGAGGCTCGTTCCTGCATGAAGTACTTCGCCCAGGACCACTTGCTCCCGCTGGTGCAGACTCGTTCGTGGAAGCCATCCCCAACTTCCCTCAAAATCTCGAGATCCTAATCTATGGCGTCGTAGACCCTGACAATCTGATCGAAGAATGCAACGACGCCAACAACAAGGATGATGCCGACAACAAAGTGCGGTGTGGCGGAATACACTGACTCTCCACACGCATCATCACGCCTCTTTCCCATCCCTCATCCACTCTCCCAACGTCCAGAGCGCCGATCGGATTGTTTCATCCGGCATCTTGAAACGACGTATCGGCGTCCGAGCCTGAACCGGAAGCAAAGCATGAGCGACGAATGATCGCAGCTTGCGGTCACCGGCCAGGAAATACGGTTTCCTTCGTGGGTTGCGATTTCGAGGGATCGCCAATGACCCAGATGAAATGAAGCCTCGGAACTTCCGCGGGAGCAGAGCAGCGACTCGCGTTGTGGATTGAAACGAAATCGAACGGATTGATTTTCAGTGCGAGGAGGGGGACTTGAACCCCCACAGCCTTGCGGCCACCAGAACCTGAATCTGGCGCGTCTGCCAGTTCCGCCATCCTCGCGAAGGGGATGGGCTTGTTACCCCGAGTGCCAGCATACAGTCAAGCCTTTCTTGCGCATCACATCTTGCACCTCCTACCAGCAACGACCATGGTGTTCCCGCCGTCATGCTCACCTTCCACATTACCAGCCTCGGATGCCCCAAAAACACCGTGGATGCCGAGATCATTCTTGGTAACGCCACCGCCCGCGGCCTTGTCCCCGTCGAAAACCCCGCGGATGCCGATGTCCTCATCGTCAACACCTGTGGCTTCATCGAACCCGCCAAAAAAGAATCCATCGACACCATTTTCCAACTCTCTCGCTTCAAACAAATAGGACGATGCCAACGCCTCGTCGTCACCGGTTGCCTCGCACAACGGTATGCCGAGCAGCTCGCATCCCAAATCCCGGAAATCGACTTTCTCCTTGGAACCGGCGATGTACTGCACGTCGCTGATGCCATCGTCGGTCAAGGACCGAGATTGCGCGTAGGCTCCCCACAAGGCTTCCTGTCCACCGCCTCCACCCCTCGCATGCTTTCGAAAGTGGGATCGAGCGCATACATAAAAATCGCCGACGGATGCAGCCGCCAATGCGCTTTCTGCGCCATCCCGCGTATCAAAGGTCCACACCGCTCTCGCAGCGTCGAAGATATCGTCCAGGAAGCCGAAAATCTCGTCTCCCAAGGCGTGATCGAAATCAATCTCGTCGCGCAAGACACCCTCCGATTCGGCCATGATCTATCTTCCACCAGCTCGCTCGCCACGTTGGTGCAACGCCTTGCCAATGTTCCGGGCTTGCATTGGGTTCGTTTGCTTTATCTGTACCCGGATGAACTCGACGATGCTCTGCTGGAATTGATTGCCCACCATCCTCACGTTGCACCTTATATCGACATGCCGATGCAACACGCCGCTGATCCGGTTCTAAAAACAATGCGGCGCGGTCATGGCCAACGACGATTGCGGGCCATTGTGGAACGAATTCGAAAGCGAGCCCCTCATGCCAGCTTGCGCTCCGCATTCATCGTTGGGTTTCCTGGTGAAACGAAAGAGGATTTCGACCAGCTCGTATCGTTCGTTCAGTGGGCACGCTTCGATCATCTGGGTGTCTTTCGCTATTCCGACGAAGAAGACACTGCCGCGTTCGACCTGCCTGACAAAGTCCCTCCACGAGAAAGCTATCGTCGATTTCGAAAACTCATGTCCGTGCAACGCCCGATCGCTCGAGCCAACAACCGGCAAAAAAAAGGACAGATCTTGCAGGTGCTGGTCGAAGGACCCAGCGAAGAACATGAATGGGTTTTCGCAGGTCGTCACGCCGGACAAGCCCCCGACATCGACGGCCACGTGCTTTTTTCCGAAAGCGATGTGCAACCCGGCGAAATCTGGTCCGCTGAAGTGCTCACGTCTTCCGATTACGACCTGGTCGTGCGAATACAAGGCGATACTCCCATCGCAAAAGCACGACTCAAAAAAATCCTTCCCGTGTTGCCGTCACGTTGATCACAAAATCGACGGCACCTCCAACCTCACGGCTGCATTGAATCCTCTCGAAATCTAGCGTTCCTTCGGTGCTTGCACTTGAAGCTCCACGGTGTACTGCCCCGAAGTACCTGCTTCTTTCGCGTCCACCACGACATAGTACGTCCCCGCTTCGAGAGTACGTGTGATCCGCGCGGGTTCCACCGAACGGTATCTGGTCACACACTCAATCACACTCGGTTGCACACAATCGCGTTGCAGCGTCACGGCCGGGTGAAATGCCTCCGATAGCACCGTTATGATCACATCCGAGCGACGAGCCAGGGAGAATTTGTGAAGTCGATCGGGTCCCGTACGAGTTCGCGCTCCTCCTACGCAAGACGAATCCACCACATTGGAAGCATCGCTGGTCGTGCCCGTGACCACTCGATTGGACACGAGAGTGGTTGCATCCGCACACGCCTTCTCCAACGGTGCGAGGTCATTGATCCGATATCCAAGCTCGAAACGACCAAAACTATCCACTGCCGCCGACTTCACCACCAACCAATACACCCCTGGTGAAAGCAGTTGGTTGATCTCTGAACCACAGGCAAGCTCCGTTTCGACACTCCCGCACCTCGGCTGCAAGGCCATCAAATGACGCCCCTCATCCCTATTGATTCGTGCGTAAAACATTGATTTTCGAAGAATATCCAAACGATACATCACATCTGGCATCGGCAAAGCCGAAGCCGCGCACCCTATCCGAACGTCGTGCCGCGCTTCAAACGTATCGCCCACCACACTACCCTCGGCGTCCATCATCGAAATGGCCTCTCCGCAAGTATCTCCTTGCGCGCCACCACCCACGGCATCCGCAGCCTGAACGGTCAAAGCATAATCGCCCGATGCCAACTGGGCCGCATCCGCAAAGACATAATGAGTTCCCGCATTCAACTCCCCGGTGAACGTGGCCTCGCCCACCGCCATTCCCGTGGCCGAACACCCCTCCTCACTTTCGGGTCGCTCACAAGATGATCGCACATGAACGACCGGCGGATAACCGCTGGCTTGATGCTGAATGCGCACACGTGATCGCGAAGCCAAATCAAGACGAAAAGGGACATCCGGCCCCTTCGCGTCATTTCCACACGTGGCTGATGCGTTGTTGACACCATCGACCAACGATCCGCGAACTACCGTTCCCAACACAATCGACGGAGCTTCTTCACATTGATTCTGCGCATTTCCCGCTGGCCGAAGCTGCACCGTCAACCGAAATGCCCCCTCTTCCTCCCCATAACCGTCCACAAATACATAATACGTCCCAGCATCAAGCACTTCATCTACGCGGGAACGTCGCCCCCCCCCAGGAGCATCGTCGTTGCACGCCACCTCAGCCTCCGGGTCCGCGCAATCCCCCCGACGTACATACAAGACCCCATCGTATTCCGCGCGAAGATCCAAGGATACACGCTGACGCTCCACCAAATCGAGACGATACACAAGTTCCCTGGCATTGGTGTTTCCACACGACCCCTCTTCCATCTTTCGACCGTCCTCCGTGTTCCCCACGTAGGTCTGACCTGCCACGAGAATTGTTGGCGCCTCGCAGGAACCTCCTCCCTCCACGGTCAAAGCGCCTTGCGGCGCAGCCTCCACACGACGCGTCGGCACCCCCCCAGTCCACACGGAAACCGCATACCCCCCAGAGCCCTTCGCCATCGATAACTCCAACTCATACTTGCCCGGTTGATCAGGGCAATATCGCATCGATGCATCCGGCCCGATCATGTCGTCACGCGCCACCTCTTTGCCATCTACCCCCTTGAGCGCCAACGACACGTCCGCTACCCCTTCATCCCCCATGGCTACCACGGTCAGACACTCGGCAGATAATTCTAACGGAAGCTTGATGCTCTGGGATGCGGCAAGACGTCCCCGGCTCACTCCCCCCATCTGCGTGAGACCACTGGCCTGCATCGCCGTGTGAACAGAATAAAACCTCGCGGACATGTCCGGCACCGCTTGCGATGCTCCACATCCAGGCATGAACAACCCCACGCCCAACCATGCAACCGCCAGGCTTGCAACCCAATGTGTGGACCAAGAGCGAAATCGTTTCACACCCCTGAGGCTACGTCTCTTCGCCCCATAACGGTAGAGGATGTTGCGATTTCTATCGTTCCCGCCTCCGAGCAAAGGCGAGCGGAAGGTGCTTGTCAACGCTTCGAACCAGGACCGTGAACGGTACCATCAGCCCATTTCAAGCATCAGCTTGTCCGGGTTTTCAAGATAGCGAATCACCTCGTACGCAAAGGCCGCACCCACATGGCCGTCAATGATCCGGTGATCAAACGACAAGCTCAAAAGCATCACATCACCGATCACGATATTTCCATCCACGACAACGGGCTTCTGCTTGATCTGATGGACACCCAAAATGGCCACCTCCGGGAAGTTGAGAATCGGAGTGGCAAACAATCCCCCCACCGCCCCCAACGAAGTGATCGTAAACGTCGAGCCCATCAAGTCCGCGCGCGCAATCTTACCCGCCTGGGCATCCTCGGAAAGTCTTTGAATTTCCTTGGATATTTCCATCAAGCTGCGGTTCTCGGCTCCCTTGACCACCGGAACCATCAGCCCCGCTTCCGTCGCTGCCGCCACACCAATATTGTAGGTGTACCGCAACACAATCTCGTCGGTGACTTCATCATACGCCGCGTTCAACATCGGATGACGCTTCAACGCCGCCACGCAAGCCTTGATGATGAACGGTAAAAACGTGAGTTTGACCCCCTCTGCCTCCGCCAAAGGCCGCATCCTCTCACGCAAAGCCTTGAGCGCGGTGACATGGCACTCCTCCACAAAGGTAAAATGCGCCGCCGTATGCTTCGACCTCGCCATTTGATGGAAGATCGCTTTTCGCATGCCCCGCAGCGGAATACGCTCCTCCAACGCTTGCCCCACACCCTCCGGCGAAGAAATGCTCATCGGTGATACCGGCATCACCGCGGGTTTGACAATGCTTGTCCCGGCCGACTTCTGCTCCGCAAACCTCTGCACATCCTGCTGCGTCACTCGACCATTCGGCCCGGAACCTGCCACCTGCGTCAGATCGACTCCAAGCTCTCGCGCCAACTTACGTGTCGCCGGCGCGGCAAGAGGACGCTCCGAACGCATCGCCAATGGCTTCTCTGCGGCTGCCTCCTGCATTCCCGGAAGTACCTCCGGTATCGAGCCCGCTGCCGTAGCCGAGGGTCCCTCCTTTGTCTTGGAAGGATCATCCTGTGTCGACGGCGCTACTGGAGCCGGTTTCGGCGATGGGGCAACGGGCGTTTGTCCTTTTATTTCCATGGGTTCCGATGCTTTCGACGGTTTGGGCAACGCATCGCGCTGCGCCGACTCCGCCGTTGCCACTTCGACTCCCGCCGCACCTTCGGTCTCTATCACCACCAGAACCGCCCCGACCGAAAGCACAGAACCAATCTCCCCCCCCAAATGCACAATCACCCCAGCCTTCGGACTCGGTATCGTCACCGTCGCCTTGTCCGTCATCACCTCCGCCAGGGTCTGATCCACCTCGACCCGCGCGCCCACCGCTACTCCGTCGCCCCATGCTACGATTTCCCCCTCCGTAACACCCTCTCCGATGTCCGGAAGCTTGAATTCAAAACGCGCCATGCTCAGCCTCTCCGTGGTTCGGTCCTCGTCATCTGCATCAAAGCCAGCACCTGCCGCCTCGACGCTGTCATCCACTCGTTGATACTCGACTCAAACGGTATGAGCGCTTTCCAGAATCGCAGGCAGGATCCGGTGCGCCAGGGGAAGGTACTCCATCTCGAGCGTGTATGGGAAAGGAGTATCGAAACCAGCCACACGTTTTGGAGGCGCTTCGAGATGCCAAAACACCCGCTCATTGAGGAGCGCTACGATTTCTGCTCCAAATCCACAGGTTTTCGGCGCTTCGTGGACCACCACGACCCTGCCTGTTTTTTCGACGCTGGCCGTGATCGTATCGATATCCACCGGCCAAAGTGTTCTTAAATCAATGACTTCCGTAGATACCCCCTGCTCCTCAGCCTTCTGCGCCGCCGCCAACGCCTCATACACCATCGCTCCCCACGTCACGACCGTAACATCCGTTCCCTGCCTGAGCACTGCCGCCGATGTCAAGGGCACCTCATACGCCTCCGCGGGAACCTCACCCTTGGCAGCACGATACAGCCGCTTCGGCTCAAAGAATAGTACCGGGTCCGGGTCGCGGATCGACGCAATCAACAACCCCTTGGCATCATACGGATTCGATGGACAGACAACCTTCAAGCCCGCCACGTGAATGAATAGCGACTCCGGGGATTGGGAATGATAATGCCCTCCTCGTATTCCCCCTCCCACGGGCGATCGAATGACCATTTTCGACTGGTATTCATTCCCGGACTTATGACGCATCTTCGCGACTTCACTTACGATTTGGTCATAGGCGGGAAAAATGAAGTCCGCGAATTGTATCTCCGGAACCGGAACGAGTCCGTACATCGCCATCCCTACGGCCGCCCCAATAATCCCCGCTTCCGAAAGCGGCGTGTCAATCACCCGATCTTCCCCAAACTCGTCATACAACCCTTGCGTGACACGAAATACACCGCCGAGTCTTCCCACATCCTCCCCAAGAACCACGACACGCGCCTCCCGTCGCATCTCCAACCGAAGCGCGTCATTGATGGCTTGAACCATATTCATACGAGGCATCGATCGCTGCCCTCCTGTATGCAAGACCTCTACGGCCCTTGTCTATCCGCTTTGTCAATGATGCCCTGACGCTCTCGGTCCACCCAGCAGCTCGTCCCGCTGCTCACGAAGATGCCACGGCAAGTCTTTGAATACATCGTCGAACATCGACGACAACGACGGCGCTTCCGTCGCCTCCGCATTGTCGACCGCTGCCTGTATCTCTGCCTCAATCTCGGTCGCCAATTTCTCTTCCTTCGCGTCATCCCATACACCAAGCACACCCAAATGCTGCCGCAGTCGCTCGATGGGATCCCGTCGACGCCAAGGTTCGAGTTGCTGCTCCGAACGATATATCGTCGGATCATCACTCGTCGAATGCCCCGACATACGATACGTCAACGCCTCCACCAGCGTCGGCCCTCCCCCCGCGGCAGCACGCTCTACCGCATCCCTCGTGGCGCGAATCACCGCCAATACATCATTGCCGTCACATCGGACGAAACGCACCCCATAGGCAGTTCCCTTCTCCGCAAACGTGGCAGAAGCCGATTGGCGCTCCGACGGCACACTGATGGCCCAATGATTGTTACGACAAAACAGAACCGTGGGCACATGAAACACACCTGCAAAATTCATTGCATTGTGAAACTCATTGCTGCTGGTCGAGCCCTCCCCGAAAAACGACAGGGTCACGATATCCTCGCCCCGTATTTTCGCACCCCACGCAAAACCAACCGCGTGCGTCATCTGCGTGCCAATGGGCGAACTCACCGATCCGAACTTGGCCGCCACACACGAATAATGATCCGGCATCTGTCGACCTTTCACCGGATCATTCGCGTTGCCGAACATATTGTCCATGTAGCGTTGAAGAGAAAAGCCTCGAAAAAGCGCGGCCCCAAACTCACGATACGCCGGAAACATATAGTCCTGCGAACGCATCGCATAGGCCGCGCCCACCACCGACGCCTCCTCCCCCCAAGAACCGATGTGAAAACCAATTCTTCCCTGCCGCTGCAAATTGACCAGCCGCTCGTCGATTCGACGCGTCCTCACCATCGCGGCGTACAACCTGAGCACATCATCCGCCGAAAGACGCGGGTCCGTGGCAGGATCCACGGTTCCATCGTCACGCAAGACATGAAGCACTTCCAACGAAGATTGAGAATCGGATCGATTCACGGCATTCATTGATTTTCCGAATCCAGGGTTATGCGGACAGTCAATGGCATTTTACTCGCAGCAGCGGAAGGCCAACCGTCGGGACGGTCGACGACCGCTGCTTTGGATGCACGACGAACCTCAATGGTTGCGAACGGTGTGCAAAAAAAACGCAGACGTGATTGGACAATGAGCGCGACGTCAACCTTGGGCTTCGTCGATCGCTTGCTTCACTTCTTTCAAGACAGACTGCATCTCAGCGTCGTCAATCTCGAAGGCACGGCTCATTTTCTCGATGACGTCGAGTTCCGCATCGCTCACGCCCCCCGAGGCAAAAGCCAAAAACGTGGCAATGCGCAACACCTCCCGCTGCTGATCCGTCCTATTGATGGTTTTGGACACCATTTGCACACGATGGTCCAGACCATCCTCTTCGAGTTGATCCGCCAAATCCGCAAGCAATGCTTCAAGCGAGTCCGAAGCCACCGCGCCTCGACACGCCTCCAATACTATCGTCCTAAATGCGTTCTTCTCCGCATCATCGAACACACCGTCCGCCGTGGCCACGAGATACGACGCCTCCACGATGCTCTCGAAAAGTGCGGCGGCTCTTGGATCAAAACCCGTCGGCATGGTGACGTCATCCCCACCCGGACGTAGGCCATAAGACCCCGCGGCCACGGTGAGAATCGAATTCTTGACACCAGGAGGAGCATTGCTTGCCGGCTCAGCCACTCGCCGAGCTACCTTGGACAAAAAATCCGTGCGGGACATGAGGAAATCGTCTGCCTCTCGAGTTGAATTGTCTTGGAATAACGACCGTTATCGAAAGAAGAAGCGTTATTTCGGCACCACCACCGTCACACATCCAAGCTCGATCGAAATCGAAGCTTTGGGATCCGACTTGACCTTGTCGCAGACCGAACCACATAACACGATTTTTGATTTGTTGTCATAGTACTGCCAACCCGCATTCGTTGGGTCGGAACATTCCACGGTCGTGTCTTGGGGAATCGTCTCTTTCGTACCATCCCCGTGCGTATATACCACGTTCACCTTATTATAATCGATCGCCGGATCGTTCGGCCCCGGCTGCGGTACCTCAAACTCGCACGACAGCGCCTCGCCACTGATCGCTTCCAGGTTCTTCTGCAGTTCCTGCGCGAAGTTCATATTCTGCAACGTCATGTCCATGTGGCAATCCCCCACCTCCGGATCCGAACCGGAATGATCACACGTTGCTGACTTTGCCGTTCCCCCAGCCCAAGCGATCTGTGACAAAAACGCTCGCTCTCGCTCGCTTCCCGGCGCTCCAAGCACGAACGTCCGAATCCCCACCGATGCCGCCTCATTCGCCTTTCCAATGAGATACGCCTTCGAAGCCACATCCTTGTCACACGTCTCCGCCCCATCCGTCAACAACACCACAAACTTGTTGCCCGTAAACGAGTCCTTGTTTTTCCACAAATAATTGTACGCACTCATCGTCGCCCCAATGATAGGCGTAGCCCCCTTGGGCTTTACCTCCCCAAGCTTCAACACCAACTCGTTGAGTTGCGGATCGTTCATCGGGCCCACAACGACATCAGGGCTCGCTGGAAAACCACAGAAATCATCGTTGTTGAAAAGCATCACCCCCACCGAAGGCAGTGGATCCGAATTCACAAGCCCCTGCCACGCCGCCGTCAACGCATCACGCGTAATCTCCCACTTCGATGGCTCGTTCGGGTTCTCCTTCACCGGCTGCACTTCACACTTCTCACTGTCCGTCGTCGGCGGAGGGTTGCAATTCATCGATCCCGTGCGGTCAATCACAAAAAGTAGATTCGCCGCCGTCAACGTCGCTTTGAAGTCCTGCGACGCACACGCGGCGTCCGGATCGAAACCGTCCGGATAAGAAGTATCCCCTACTCCCCCCTCGGTGATGATGTACGATCCTCCTGAACCGCTGTCCGCAGCAGAACCGCCGGTCCCCGATCCGCCTTTCCCAGCCGTTCCCCCCGAACCACTGCTCGCAGAACTCCCCCCGGAACCGCCGTTGTCTTCATCATCCCCACCACAAGCTACCACCACTCCCACCACCAACGCGGCGAGACTCGTCGCAATCGCAAGGCCTTTCCAGCTATTCATAACCGTATTCTCCTTCACAGCTCCGATTCTCCCACGGCACATCGAGTCACGATGGGATACGGACGGCGGGTGTCCAAGCAAGTCACTCCCACCGTTGTAGCACGTTCTCTGCCCATCGGAAAGCATCCCCACCGAAAGAGCCGAGGAGCCATCCACCTTACCCCATATCTTTCAGTCAACCACTCCTCTTTCCGCTCGCACAAATGCCTCCGCCGCTCGATAACTCGAACGAACCAAAGGACCACTCGCCACAAATCGAAACCCCATTCGCTCGCCCATCCGACGATACGCCTCGAACCGTTCCGGCTCCACATAGCGGTCCACGGGCATATGTTTCGGTGATGGTCGCAAATATTGCCCCACCGTCACAATATCTACCCCCACCTGCCGCAAATCCGACAGACAGACCTCCACCTCCTCGTCCGTCTCCCCCGCTCCTACCATCAAACTCGACTTGATAAATCGCTCAGGAACACGCTTTTTCGCATACGCCAACACCGCCAGCGAACGGTCATAATCACAACGCGCATCTCGAACTCGCCGGGTCATTCGACGAACAACCTCGACGTTATGCGCAAATACGTCCGGCCCCCCCGCAAGCACCGTATCAATGTCCCGCTCGCTTCCCTGAAAGTCTCCAACCAACGCCTCCACCAACAATCCGTCGCCCAGTTCATGCAACCGACGCACCGTGCGCGCCACATGCGAAGCCCCTCCATCGGAAAGATCATCCCGATTGACCATCGTCAACACCACGTAACGAAGCCCAAGTTCAACCACCGCTCGCGCTACTCGCTCCGGCTCCGTATCGTCTACCCCCACCGGATGCCCAGACGTTACCGCGCAAAAACGACAGCCCCGCGTGCATGTATCCCCCAGGATCATCACGGTCGCCGTGCCTTCCCTCCAGCATTCTCCTACATTCGGACAACGCGCCTCCTGACACACCGTGTGTAAATCTAGCTGGGAAAGCGTTCCCTTGATTCGTGTGTAGTTCGGACCTCCCGGCGCCAACACCTTGAGCCATGGCGGCTTGCGCGCTTGTTCGCTCATCCCATCCTCCCTGCCAATGCCATTACCCCCCGCTCGTCAACCGGATCCACAACCCCCCGTTCCGTAAATATCGCCGACACCAAATCGTGCGGCGTCACATCGAATGCCGGATACCGCGCCATCACTCCAATCGGCGCATAATCCCGCTCCCCTATGACCGTCACCTCCCTGGATTCGCGCTGCTCAATCGGGATGTCCCGCCCTGTCGGACACACCAAATCCACCGTGCTGAAAGGCGCTGCCACGAAAAATGGACGATCGTGCATCCTTGCCAGACACGCCACACTGTAGGTCCCTATCTTATTCGCTACATCCCCATTACGGGCAATTCGATCGGACCCCACCACCACATGGTCTATCTCTCCCTGGGAAAAATGATGCGCCGCCATCCCATCGGTGATGACCTCGACCGATATCCCGTCTCGATGAAGCTCCCACGCCGTCAAACGAACGCCTTGCCAATACGGACGAGTCTCGTCCGCAAGAACATGCACCGCCTTGCCAGCCTCTCGCGCCGCTCGAATCACCCCTAGCGCCGTACCATATCCCCCCGTTGCCAACGCTCCCGCATTGCAATGGGTAAGGACGGTCGCCCCATCCCGAATGCGCTCCGCTCCCAACTTGCCCATCGCTTTGCATGCCGCCACATCCTGCTCGTGAATACGTCGCGCCAATTCCGCCACTACCCGTATCCGCTCCTCATACCCTAAATCCGCATGCTGCGACAAAGTCCCCACCACCATGTCCACCGCCCAACCCAAATTCACCGCCGTGGGACGCGCTTGCCGAAGCAAATCCCCCGCCTGCTTCATCACACGCTCGTAGTCCCCCGCGTCGCCGCGACAAGCTGCCGCTGCCAATACCATTCCATATGCCGCCGCAATTCCAATCGCAGGCGCTCCCCGTATCACCATCTGGCGAATGCCCTCCGCCACTCGTTCGACAGTCCGAATCTCCCTATACGCCTCCTGCCAAGGAAGAAGACGCTGATCCATCATCCACACCCGATCGTTTTCATCCGCCAATTCGACAGCGGAATAACTCGCTCCCGAAATCGGAACCTCGACCGGAAGTGTCCTGGCCATTCGCAATTCGTCCATTTTTTTACCTGTTGCCGCAAGAAAAGCCAAGGTCAAGCCTTTCGGACTACACCTGCTCTTCTTCCAGCATCCGTTGCAAAATCGCGGTAGCTACACGCGGATCCGCACTGCCTTGGGTTTGCTTCATCACCTCAGCCATGAAATATCCCATGAGCCCTTTTTTGCCTTGGCGATACTTATGCACCATCTGCGCATTCGAGGTCACCACACGTTCACATACCAAAAATACGGTGGACTCATCCGCCACACACCGCAATCCCCGCTCTACCGCAACCTGCCTGGGCGACTCGTCCGTGCTTTTTACCCACCCATACAATTCTTTCATCTGCTTGCCCGAAATCGTTCCCTCCGCCACAAGCCCCATCAGCTCCCCAACCTGCCAAGCCCGAATCGGAGCCCCCTGCCCAGCATCTCGAAGAACCTCCGTCGCCAAAAAATTCGCAATACCACTCGGCTCCAACCCCAATTCCATCACTTCATCAAATAGATCCATGAGCCACTTCTGCGAATGCAACGTGATGACCATGTCACGAGACAAACCAAGCGACGCATAACGCTTTCGCGTTTGATAGGGAAGCTCCGGCAATTGCGCCTGCTGCTTTCGAACCCAGTCCCGCGAAAGGTCGAGCGGCAACAAATCAGGCTCATCCACCATCCGATAATCGTTCGAGCTAACCTTGGAACGCAACGTATACGTCTTGCCCTCCCGTTCGTTCCACCCTCGCGTCTCCGGCTGTACCTGCCCGCCGCTTCGAAGTATCTCAGCCTGCCGAGCTTGCTCATAACCAATCGCCCGACGAATGAAACGAAACGAATTCAGGTTCTTCACCTCCACCCGCGATCCCAACTCACCCGAAGACTTCCGCACCGATATGTTGACATCACATCGGAGGCTTCCCTCCTCCATGTTTCCGTCACATACCTCGAGACGCATCAACACGTTGCGAATCTCACCCAAACAATCAGAAGCCTCCTGGCTCGAACGCAAATCGGGCAAGGTCACGATCTCGATCAACGGAATCCCAGCACGGTTCAAATCCACCAAACCATATTCGGCATGATGAACGCTCTTGCCCGTATCCTCTTCGAGATGCAAACGCTCGACCCGAATCACCCGCTCCAGAACGGAACTATCCATTCCCGCAGCCAAGTGAACCGTTCCGTCTGTCCCTAACGGGAAATCGCCTTGTGTGATTTGATATCCCTTGGGCAAATCCGGATAAAAGTAATGTTTTCGCGTAAATACACTTCGCGCACCAATTCGACACCCCAACCCGAGGGCGGCCCTAACCGCCAACGCTACCGCTTGCCGGTTGAGTGTCGGTAACGCCCCGGGCAACCCCATGCAAACGGGACACAAGCGCGTATTGGGCGCCGCCCCAAAATCTGCCAAACATCCGCAAAATAACTTGGTCCGGGTCCGAAGCTGCGCGTGAATCTCGAGACCTATGACCGGTTCATACCCAGGATCGGTTACCATACCCATCCAACCACCCAACAACAGCACTCGCGAACCATGATTTTTTCTTTCCCCACGGGATGCTTCTCACCTACAAGATAAAAAAAAGATGGGGGATATTGCTCAAGCCAATTTCTCGTTTTTTTCATTGCTTGCCCATAACCAAGCACCGACGCCCGCTCAATACGAGATGAAAATACATACTGAGTGCGGACGCATACCATCGAAACCGTCGACCAAACCGAAAAAAGGAATGCCTACCCCCTTGTGTCAATGCCAAACCTTTGGGAGTCTGCTTGGAACCTGAGCCCTCATGAATTCCCTCGATGACATCCGCCCCGGGGCAACCATTGGGCGATTCGAATTCCTCGTCCCCATCGCGAAAGGCGGTATGGCCGCCGTATGGGCCGCTCGCCTCAAAGGCTCCCGCGGATTCTCCAAAACCGTGGCGATCAAAACCATGCTCCCCATGCTCTCGGACGATCCCATGTTCGAGCAGATGTTCCTCGATGAAGCTCAAATCGCCGCGCTCATCCATCATCCCAACGTCGTCGAAATCATGGACCTCGGTGAACAAGACGGAATCCTGTTCCAGGTCATGGAGTACGTCGACGGAGAATCGCTAGCAACCGTTCTCCGTACCCAAAACAAAAAAAAAGAACGAATACCCCTTGAAATTGCCGTCCAAATCATCATCGATGCCTGCCGCGGTCTTCACGCCGCCCACGAACTCAAAAATGTGGACGGCACCCTTCTAGGCTTGGTCCATCGGGACATCTCCCCCCAAAACATCATGATCACGTACGACGGCGTGGTGAAACTCGTGGACTTCGGTGTTGCCAAAGCCGCGGGACGCACGACCAGCGAAACCACCGCAGGCCAAATCAAAGGCAAAGCGCCCTATATGGCCCCAGAACAAGCCCTTGGACAACACGTGGATCGCAGAACCGACGTGTTTGCCATGGGTATCGTCCTGTATCAGATCACCACAGGAAAACACCCGTTCCGAGGCGAAAACGATATCGCAACCCTGCACAACATTCTGCATAACGACCTTCCCTCCCCTCGATTCGTCGATCCGCAATTTCCTCGTCCCCTCGAATCCGCCATCCATCGCGCCCTTTCTCGAGATATCACCCAACGTTTCGCTTCCGCCAAAGATATGGCCGATGCCCTCAGCCGTGTATTCCCTCCCACCCGGCGCCGTACCGACGTAGCCGATGTCGGCACCTTCGTGCAAAACTTGCTGGGAGAATCAGGCAACCGACGACGCATGGCCTTGGCTGAAGCCATCAAACGCGCTGACCTGCGAACGAGTTCAACTCCCCTGTCCGAAGCCTCCGGCCCTATCTTGCTGCCTCTGGCCGAACTCGGCACCGACTCTGCGATCCATAGCCCACGAGGACTCGCCGCCCCCACCGAACGCATCGATGTCGGCGATCTCAGCTTCAATCGCCCATCACAACAACCTCACCCTCCGAACCATGAATTACCTCCCCCCCCAGACGCACACGATCCTATCCGCACCGCGCAAACCATTCGCCCCGGCTCCGGCGAATACGCTGTCGTATCTTCTCCCAGCGACGATCCTTTGCCCCATTTCGATGACGAAATTCTCGCCAACAACGGGCTGAACCTTATCGACTCCTCTGGGTCCATCCCCACCACCGATTCGTCACCACCTCCCAAATCCCGTTGGCCCAAAACTGCCTTCATCCTCGGAACCACCATCCTCGGCATCGGCGCGGGAATCACCGGATGGGTCGTCCTTCAACCACAATCCCCTCCTGCCACCGCCCCAACCGCATCCACCAACGTCTCACCCGAGGCAGCCCCAATCGCGACCGCTCCCATCGCTGACGACGCCCCGGCTGACTACACAATCGATGCCCTATCTTCCGCTGCTCCTGAAGACGCCGATACTCCACCGACAATGCCACCGTCTTCCAACGTGTGGATACCCAAGTCATTCCCCCCATCACACCCGCACCCCACCACGACCGCCGTATCCGTAGCCCCTTCAGCTACCCCTCCTAAACCTACCGCTGCCCCAACCAGCACCGCACCCACGACAACCGCCACGTCCACCTGGAAACCTCCCCCCGTCTCTGACCCAGGTTTCTAACGGCTGCCCTGCCTCAAAACGGCAAATGCCTCAGAGCTGTAAACAACAGAAGGTAAACGCTGTGTTCCCGTTTCCGACAACCCCTCCTATCGGCATGCTCGGCGACGGATCACACTGCCCCGTCACCCCTAGGTCCTCGTATCGTAAATAATGGGTCTCGGCGCTGGTTATCGGCTCACAACGGTAAGGTTCGTTCGAGGACATGGTTATATAAGCTTCCGCATTTCCTCCAGTCGTAGGACACGTATTGTCCAAAGCAACCGTCAGCCTCCCTTCGCAACTCGTCACGGAAGGAATCGTACACTTGCACTCCGCGCATCCCCGCGTATCCACCCAATCGAGATAATAGACATATTTCTTCGAAAACTGGGTATTGGGACAGTCAACGGCCCCTTCCTTGTATACGCACGTACCCGATAGAAACGGCTCGGATGACTTCGGCACACAAGCATACGCATTGCTACAGCCCGCGCCCGACATCCCCGAGTCGGACTGGCAACTCAGCCCAATTCTTTGCCACGAAGGTGCAGGAGGCTCCGAAATCACCCCACCTCCGTACTCTGTGCAGGCGCCCGTCCCCGCGACAGGTTGTCCAACCTGAAAGTCCACCGCAGAAGGATAGACAGGCGGATCCCCTGGATTGAGGTTGGCTCCCTTACACACGCCATGCGGCTGCATGTCGCAGTGCCTCGGATGACCCGGTTCTCCGCAGTTCTCCGAAGGATCACTCAAATGCCAGTAAGCACCCGCCGAACAAGTCGGATCCACGAAAATCGCTACCCATGGTTCTTGACACTTGACCCCCGAAGGAGAACCGCAAAAGCACGACGCGCAGGAGGCTTGCTCAAACAGCGGCGAGCGATATCCCACCAGCCCAAGCGTGGAAAACGGAGATAGACAATCGGGTGTTTTTGTACTCGTGCTCCCATCAAATAACGAATAGTAGCCATTCCACCCCGCAGGCACGGGAGGAACACAGCGGTACAACGGCGAACACTGCGGATCCTCGCAATCCACCTTTCCATCACAGTTGTCATCAATCCCATTCGTGCAGTTCTCTACGGTCGTCGGACATTCACCCGTCTCAGGACCCGTATCCACCGACACTTCCTCCTGCGTTACGTCCTGAATCACATCCGCTTCCACGACATCCGCTTCCACGACATCCGCTTCCACGACATCCGCTTCGATAACATCTGCCTCGACAGAGCTATCCACGTCCTCCTCTACGTCTGTCCCACCTTCTTGCACACCACCTTCCCCACCGCCCCCGGCTGCTCCCGCCACACCACCAGACCCTGATATTCCCGCTGTCCCGCCGGTTCCCGAAGCACCTGCCGTACCACCGGTTCCCGATGATCCTGCCCCCCCACCGGTTCCCGAAGCACCTGCCGTACCACCGGTTCCCGACGCGCCTGCCGCTCCACCTATATTGCCCCCCCCCGTGCCTCCGGTGCCCGATGCGCCATCGACCATATCAACATACGAATAATCAGGATAGGCACACCCCACGGCACCCAACACCATGAGCAAAAGCATTCGCGTGCTACGATAGTTTCCCATCTCTACTCGCTTCTCTTTAGAACGTCCCAACAAGAGCTGCCTCCGCTCCCCGGCCACTTCCGCCAATCAACACCGTGAGATTGCTCGCTGCCTGCCCCGTTTGCCCCGCCGTTTCCGTCGATGATGAACCACCCGCCAGGAGCATGATCGTTCCCACACCAACGCCAACCAACCCCACCCCCAACGTGATATTGCCTACCATACCATACGTCTTGCCCTTGTCTCCCGTGTCTTCGAGAGACCGCGGGCAAACGTTGCCAACGCACTGGTCTTCATGGTCTTGGATCGTGCTCGAACGCATCAAGTAAAATACGCCGCTCGTGACGAGACTCGCCCCCCCCACGCCAATCATCACCCACGGAAGAACATTGGAACCACTGTCCTCGGTGCGAACGGAAGCATCATCCTTGGTGTCAGGCTCCACGACATCTGCCGCTGAATCCGCAAGCACCACCTTTTTGGACTCACCCTCTTTCAGACGAACGATACGTTGATGCACTTTGCCTCCCGGCAATGTGTATCGAATGGTATGAGCCCCCGGATTGACCGGCACTTCCTTACCCACGGATGCATCCCCAAGCGCCACACCATCCAACGTGACAGAAGCCGCCTCCGCTCCCGCACCAAGCTCAATCGTCAACTTGGGAATCTTCGCCTCTACCTCCGCAATTCCTGCTTGCGCCTCCGTCAGCGTTTCCTGTGCCTTCGGATCCTGCTCGGCCTCATGGGCAGCAAGACGATACCCTCCCAAAGCTTCGAGCAAACTGCCAAGGTGATGTTGGCACCTCGCGATATGAAACCGAACCGCCGGTGTCATCCGTACGCGCGCCACCGCTTCGAATTGCGCCAAGGCACCAGCCCAATCCCCGGCCGCCTCTAACTGCACACCTAAACGAAATTGTTCGCGCGCTTTCGCAACCTCTTCTTCCGATTGCGCCCGGGCCACATCGCTCACCCCTACCGCGGCCAACGACAACCAAGCCCCAATCATCATGCGACTCATGAAACCTCGCGTCGTATTCGCTCTCCAGGACATCCGAGGCTACCTCCTATCCCATCAGTGTATCACGGGACGCCCCCCCTTACGCCAGGCAGACGAACGATTCTTTGCGAATGAATGGGTCGTGAACGATTGCCTCCGATTCTCAACAAGTCCGATTCATGCCCCTACCGAACCCGTCGAACCGCCAGCAACCCACGAGCGGCCACCGGATCGCCGACCCGTAACCCACTGATTTCCTTGGAAGTTCTTGGTAAAGGCAGCCGTATACCCTCCGGCCGCGCGTCACGCTCCCCAGCACTCCGCAACATCTCACCACGAACCGATTCCGCTTGCGTTGCCCGAAACACCTCCACCGCCCGCGATTTCCGCTTGTCGATAACGACTTGGGATACAACACTGCCAGAATCAGCCTCCGCAGCCTGCTCCCGCGTATCCTTCGTTTCCTCCTTCTCAGGCCCTTTTGCGGAATTCGCTGAAGATCGCAAAGAGTCATCCGTGTTTTTCGTCGGCAAGGGAGGCGGAACCCACGATGACTCTTCACCACGTTTCGCACGTTCGCTGGGTCCAGGATGAGCGACAACGACTGTCGTTCGAACCTCATCCGGCTCCAACACCACCCACGGAATCAATTCGGAATCAGCTTCTTTTGCCTCCGACGAATGCTCTAGCCCCTCGTGGACCACAACCCCTACGCCTCCAAGAAGGCCAGCCGCGGACAACGCCAACAGCACAATCCTCCATCGAAATCTCGAGCGCCCGGACACCATGGGAGGCAACGCGGATATAACATCGCTTCGGGAGGCTTGACCCCGTGCCTGACGAATAACCGCGCCCTTTGCATATCCTCCCCGTCGCCAAATCGCGAAGGGATCCATCCCCTCCGGATGAAAGCCATAACGAAAACGATGGGAACTCATGTCTGCCCTGCCACGATCCAAAAAAACGCTTCGTCGATTGTTTGGGAATTGCTCAACGATAGACGGACGCTGCGCGCGAATCATGCAGAGCGATTGCGATCAACTTGTTCGGGGAACCGAGGCGAGCCTATGCCTCCCCTCAGATTTTTGAGGCTTTGTAAAAAACAAGCGCGGAAGGATGAGGCGCGGTAACAAACGTGAGAACACGACCATTGTTCCAGTACACATGCTGAGGTGACTGATCACAAACGACCTGCGTGCCCAATACGACACCGTCCCGGTTGCGAACCTCCGACCGCATGAGACGTTTTCCTGGGCATTCCGTGGCAAGGGTTTGATACACGATCTCCATGCGTCCACTGGCGACCACAGGTGAAGCGTAGGCAAGAATGATCTGGTTGAGCCTCTCGCCGGAAGGTCCCTCATATACCGCGCCAATGCTGTCTACGACCCCCGGGCTCAACGAGGAGCCAAGACGAGTCACAGGAGCGGTGCCCACAAGGCGAAATGGCCCTACCTGGGAAGCCACGAGACTGGGCAGGGACCCGGAGGTTGGTGCCTCCGACATGCCAGAGCCCGACGATCCGCTGCCGCCCGCCGGAAGTGCATTACAACATCCCCGGCAACAGCAACCCGATACCTGAAACGCTACGACCATCAACAAAAATGCAGGTATTTTCGAAACGACAATGCGCCAGTACCTCATGATGAAACTCATGATTCCCTCCCCTCATCGCCGGTCGTCCCCTTGCCCAGGGCGGTTTGCTGCTCACGAATATTCAGCCTGAGATTGGATATTTCAACCTCGAGCCTTTTTTTTCGCTCTTCATTCGTCTCGCGCGAGGCATTCTGTTTGACGAACGCGAGTTGAACTTGCCTATTGTGCAAGGCTCGCATCAATCTCCAAAAACGAATTTTTCCGGACAACAACGTCTTCCAGTAGGTCGTTTCACGCGCCACCACGTTTTGAAGAAGCGCCAGATCCGCGGCCGTCACGATGCCATCTGCTTGCTCCGACGATAGCTGAACGCGAATGGCTTTTCGTTCGGAGAACAATGCATAAACGACCACGACTACGACTACGATGACCGGCAACACCAGAGCAATTTGCGCTCGAATCAGCCCCTCGTTTCCGCCGAGACCATTGCCCTTTCCGAAGACCACGTATCCCCAATTCGCAAGGATGGCCGCGGCAACACCAAGCACCGGCCATACGACTCGCAGCACCATGGCCCTCGCCTCCACCGCCGCGCCAATGCCGGCTCCCACGATTGCCCCGAAAACACCATCCGCTAGCCCAAATAGAAATACCTTGTGAAATCCCGCAAGCATTCCAGCTTCTTCTCCCGGAATCGCAAAGGCCCCCACAAGAAGCTGATTCATCACCTCCCGCGCGGTGGCAAACCCAAGTCCCACGGTTGCTCCGTAGACAACGCCATCGAGCAGTCCGTTGAACTCATCCCATCCCCGTTTTCTGCCGTAGAGCAACAGTCCCCCCACCCCTACCCCAAGCACCCCAAAACGCGCTCCCTCCTTGATGACCGCACCCCAAAGCGGCTCCAAGTCGAGGATGGGCGTGCCTACCGCCTGCACTACAGCCACCGAGGCACCAGCCCCAAGAACGAAGAATGCCGCCATCGCCCATAGCGGCTCCTTCTCGTTCATATCCACCAATCGAACGATGATGAGATAACAAACCACCATCAACGATGTCGTCAACAAAGTCGTTCCCAAGTCGCTCTGCATGACAGCTCCCCAATTCGTGGAAAGCATCATCATAACGACTTATCGCTGGGGCGAAAACGTATTCACGTCAATCGAGGAAAAACATCTCGAAAATTATGCCGGGGATGCGAGTTGGCGGGACTACACGACCAAAGCGGTCGCGACGAATCGATGGTGCTTACGGCAAGAATTGGTCGAAACGATAGAACTCCGCCGTGGATTGTCCCCGGCGAAATACGTTCACCATCCCGCATCGCGCCAGATGATTCTTCGAGACGTACGGCGCCTCAGGCGTTCCGTAGGCATTCATCAAGCCCTGCTCGACATCCGGTTCCCACCCCGGACCATTCGAGATGAATGTCTTGATCTCGAACCACGGTGTGCCATCCGGCGAGTGATAGGCTTTCGCACAATCCATGTCCACATCCACCATCCAACAATGCATGCCGCATACGCGATTCAGAACCTCGAGCCCGTACCCATCGTGCGCCACAGTCTTTTCCGGACCCCACTCCGGGGGCCAATAGTTGGTCGTCCAATCCGCCGCCGTACCATTCGCTTGCTGACCATTCACGCTGCCTTGCTGCCCAGCCTCGACCCCATACCAATCCAAAAGACCATCACCGACCTTCCACGGGTCCGTATACGCGTTTTTTCGGTTCAAATTCGTGATCGGAATCGAACAACCATACGTCGGATCGCCTTGGGAATTCGTACATGACTTGCCAAGCAAAGCCTCCGCAACCCCGTGATCCACCCCACCACGAACGAACATGTCCTGCCCCGGACTGGTCTCGCCCTGCACGAAAACCACCGTTCTTCGAATATCGGCAGGCAGCGGCTGCACCGAGGGAAGCGTCGAAGCCTCCGTGCCGAAATGATAATCGTTGCCGCTTCCCCCATTGTTGTCCCACACCTCACGAACCAAAATCCTCTCCCCATCCGCGAAGTATTTCTCCACGACAAAAGGAAACTGGCTGTAATCCGCACGCAAGTACGTCTTGATATGGAAATACACCGCAACCTGTTTCGCGTTCGCGGGCAAAGAGATACGCCGTTCGAAAGCAAAACGACGATTGTACATCTGCGTCCTGGGAACCATGGCGGAGTCGAAGCGTTGCACCATGGGGGCCTCCTGACCCCAAACCCCATCGATCTGCACTCCGATCGTCACCTCATGTTCCAACGTGCCATGCAGCGGAATGATGTCGGGCCCAAACCGGCCATAGTTTTTCTGCTGCCCAATGACCGTGTTGATCGAAGTCGTGTCGGCGAGCGTGTTCGCACGATAGTCCGTATAGCCCACCAAAACGTCGCGACCGCGAACGAGCGCACCATCCTCGATGATCTTATGACGCAACGTGGAAAAGTCGTTCTCGAACACCAAATGCTTTTCAGGCCGTGCCCCAAATACTACCACCCGATCCGTATTGTCTTCGCCCACCTGCACGTTCACTGAAGCATCGCCACCATCGGTGACAGCGTAAGAGAAACGAATCACATCGGTGTTGGCTGGCACCGTGAACTCTTGCGTGGTTCCCACCAACTCCCAGGCATGCGGTGTGTTCGACCAGGAGTTCACGGCCACCGTCTTGCTGCTTTTCTTCACGCCATTGCCATAAAAATGCGCGGTTACCTGAATGTTGAGCTTCTTGAGCCTCTTGACGTCGTCATAGCCCTCGTAACCATTGGGATGTGCCAACCACCAATAATCCACCGCACGACAGCTCATCTTGAGCTTCTCACCCACACGAATGAAATCGTCGGTCGTGGCGTTCGTCACCACCACCGAAATCTCTTGCTGATTGTAGGCCTGAACACTGGTGAACAACGTGGCCGACCCCGGCTCCACGGCTTGCGATTGTTGCCCCAACGTCTCTTGTTGCTCCGTTTCCTGCCCACTGGCATCCAACGCACAACCCATGGTCAATGGCCCCAAAGCAAGCATACTCGTGGCACCAACGACCACCTGCCCCATCTTCTTGACCTTCACCTTCAGCATGGCGCGCACTCCTTGTGGAGCGTGGGCTCGAACCGTCCACCCACGTTTTTCCCATCCACATCATTCAAATTAGTAACTCATAATTGAGTTACTCATGGTGTAGGATATTCTGCTCCCAGATGCAAACCGTTTCGACAATCGTTTCCCAACGCATGATGTTATCAGCGTTTTTTCGAGGTCCCGTGACTCCCCGCCCCCTTCGTATCTCCCTGCCCTTCCAAGCCAATTCCGTCGAATTACACGGCGAACTTCAAGATCGCCACCACGACCCCATCCCCCTGCATCACCGTCCGGATGGCAACGAATGGGAGTTCGCGATCGATCTTGCTCCAGGCGTGTACGCCTACAAACTCGTGGTCGATGGCTCCTGGAGGCTCGACCCCAACAACCCAAGGACCCGGCAGCGTACGGTGCATCGAGACAACGTTTGGGTCGTGGCGGGAACACCGGAGCCGCTGCTATTCGCACCGGCGCTCCCTCATTGTGTCCCTCATCCGCGCGGTGGATATCGTATCACAGCCTTGCTTCGGAAAGGGTTTGGCTCGAGTCTGCGCATTGCCTGGTCCGAAGGACGTCCGGATACCGAATCCGTCATGCCGATGTCGCGGGTTTCCGAGGAGCAAGAACACATCGTTTTTCGGAGCCATCTTCCTACCTCTACCCCCTTCGCTCGTTTCCGTTTTCTTCTCGATGACGGAACCTTCGTAGGGCAAGAGAACGGTCACGACTTCGATATACCTAAATGTATAGACAGACTGCCATCGTTCTGGGAACAGGCTGTCGTATACACAATATTTGTCGATAGGTTCCGTCCACAAACGGACCATTCGGCCTGGGCAGACGATCCCGGTCCCGATCTACCCGCATACGGACACATCGACGGTATCACTCGTTCCCTGGATTCCCTTGCGGACCTTGGCGTCACGGTTCTTCATCTCACCCCCATCCACGTTGGGGCGAGTTGTCATCGCTACGATGTCATCGATCCGTTGACGGTCGATCCAGCCATCGGAGGGGAACAAGCCTTACGACGTCTTCTCGATGCGGCGCATCAGCGAGGACTTCGTGTTTTGCTTGATTTTTCCATGCTTCATGTGGGTACCGGATTCGCCCCCTATGAGCAGGTAAAACGCGAAGGTCCCGGCTCCTCTTTGGCTCCGTGGTTTCGATGGCGTGATCGATCCGGCCACCTCCAACTCGATCATTATGGCGGCAGGGTAGATGCCCCTTTGTTGAATCTCGATCATGAGCCGGTGCAGGAACTCGCGCTCCAGGCAGTCAAACACTGGACACGTTTCGGTATCGATGGGTTTCGGCTGGATGCGGCGGCGCAGGTTCCCCTGTCGCTAGGAACGCGTATCCGGGACACGCTTCGTGAAAACGCACCCCATAGCCTGGTGCTCGGAGAAGTCGTCCCTGCCCACGCTTGGAGATGGCAACAAGCCGGGGTGGTGGATGCGGCCACGGATTTTTCGTTTCACGCGACCATGACGTCTTTCCTCGCGGAGCGTTCCATCGACGCGGCCACCGCGGCAGAACGCATCGAATATGCCGTGAGCGAAGCGCTCAGTGCCAATCGTGCCGTGCGCTTCTTGTCCACCCACGACCACAATCGGTTCGCGACATTATGCGCCGTGCGAGGTGCCCCCAATCGGACGGCCCTAGGCATGCTGATGCTTGTAGCCATGCCCGGAACTCCCCTGCTCGTTTATGGCGAGGAGCTGGGAATGGCCGCGAAAATCGCCGCTCTTCGACCCGAAGGCGCTTGGGAAGACCGGGTCCCCATGCCGTGGTCATGGTCGGAAACACAAATCGCTTTCCGCTCGTTGACCCGCTCGCTGCTGCAAGCACGTCGCAACCATCCCGCCCTGCACAGCGGAGACATGCAAATCGTTTATGCCGAAGACCGCTTGCTCGTCCTACGCCGAGCGCTGGGCAATGACATCGTGGACGTCGTCATCAATGCTTCGGACTCTTCCGTGGAGCTGAGTCTCGACGATGATTGGCTCGAGCTGCTCGAGCCGGTGGCTTCCACCGGTGACGTTCGCGTGCAAGACCAGCAGGTTTGTCTTGGAGCCAACTCCGGCTTGCTGGCTCAGCGTAAACCGCGCCAACGACCTGCTGGGGTCATCGAACTCATGGAAAAGGAACGAAAACGACGCCACAACGAAGCGTTTGCGTCAGGCCGCTCTGAGGCTCCCGTTCGTCCAAGCCGCATCGATTTTTCCATCACCGAGCGGTGTAACGTGCGCTGCCGGCACTGTATCAATCATTCCCCGGACAGGGTGCAACAGCAGACGGCGCGAACCCTTTCCCCCGCGGTATTGGACCGGATTCGCGAAGATCTGGCTCATGCTTCGTACTTCGGCTTCGTGCATGGCGGAGAAAGCCTTACCGCTCCCATTTTCTTCGATGTTCTCGAGGCCATTCGGTTCGCACGCGCGGGCGCTCCCACCGTCATTCATCTGTTGAGCAATGGCATGCTGCTCACGCCAGACGTCGTCGAACGCCTCGTCCAGGCCGGCGTTAGCTCCATCTCCCTCTCGATCGACGGCGCCTCGCCTTCGGTTCACGACCGCATCCGGGTGGGCTCCCGTCTGAGCGTGATCGAAAAACACGTAGAAAAGATGGTCGAACTGCGCCACCGCCACCAGCTCGATTTGAGGATTGGGTTGTCTTGCGTGGTGATGACCGAGAACCAATTCGAATTGCTGCAGATCGTGCATCTTGCCGCAAGGCTCGGCATGGATTGGGTCAAGTTCGAAGAACTCGTGGCCAGCACGGAATTTGCGCGGCAATGGTTGGTGGATCCCCAGGGCGAAGAAACCAGAAACCTGGTCGAAGAGGCAGTGAAACAAGGGCGTCGCCTTGGACTAACCATGGTGGATCATACGGCTCCCCCGCGCGTCTGGCGGTGCAAGCTGAAGGATTCACCACAGATGGCATCGTTTTTGGGTGCGGACCAGTTCGCCAATCGAAGCGTGATTCATCCATGCCGCGCCGCATGGGAACACGTCTGCATCGAACCCAATGGCGATGTGCATATCGCTTCTTTTCATGGTGCCGTGATCGGCAATGTGATGGCCGAACCCTTGACCATGTTGTGGAATGGATCGGTGGCGCAATCCGAACGGATGCGCTCTCGCCTCGAACGCATTTGCGGCGATGGCCCCGTCACCTGTCTTTCGGAGAACGAAATTATATAATAATAACAATAACATACAAGGTTCGGGAGCAAGAGCTTCGCGATGCTGCTGCATACTTTTTCGGTTTCGGGCGTGGAAACGAGCCTGTGGATACCTCCCCTGGTGGCCTTCGTCGTTTCGTTCTTCACATCCATGGCGGGGGTTTCCGGCGCGTTCGTGTTGCTTCCCTTTCAGATGAGCGTGCTCGGATTCACGAGTCCGTCGGTAAGCCCAACCAATCTCGTATTCAACGTGGTGGCGATCCCAAGCGGGGTCTGGCGCTTCGTTCGAGAGCGACGCATGGTATGGCCTCTGACCTGGGTCGTGGTGGCGGGAACGCTGCCCGGGGTGATCGCGGGAGGCTTTGTCCGTTTGCATTGGCTTCCCGATCCGACCCCTTTCAAAGCCTTTGTCGGAGGTGTCCTGCTGTTCATCGGTGCCCGACTCGCCAAGGACGTGACGAGGTTCTCCGGCGCTTCCCCCAAAGCACGCTCCACCGCCGAGCCTTTCGTCGTGCAAGAACAGACGTGGACCTGGCGCAAGATCGTGATTCGATTTCAAGGAAAGGAGCATGCCTGCTCGACACCTGGAGTTTTTTCGCTTTCTGTGGTGGTCGGAATGGTGGGCGGAGTGTACGGGATTGGCGGCGGCGCCCTGCTCGCTCCTTTTTTCGTAACCCTCTACCAACTTCCCGTGCATACGGTGGCTGGCGCCACGTTGATGGGAACCTTCGTGACGTCCGTAGTCGGTGTCGTATTCTACCAACTCATCGCGCCTTGCTACGGTCAGATGTCGGTCGCCCCGGATTGGCTGCTCGGTGGCTTATTCGGCGTCGGAGGCGTGTTTGGCATGTACTTCGGTGCCAGAGCCCAGCGTTTCATTCCTGAACGCTGGATCAAGGGCGGCCTCGCCGTCCTATTGGCCGCGTTGGCGTTTCGTTATCTTCACGATTGGGCCGCGAAACTCATGGGGGGGTAGAAACTCAGTTCTGAGTTACTATTCCCTTGATTGTCGAAAAATTTGCGGTATGGCTCGAGATGGGAGGAAGTACCCATGTCATCACATACCCTTTTTTTCGTTACCGCATTGGCAGCCATCGCTGTCGCCACCGCTTGTTCTGACGATGATTCCAATTCGTATTCTTCGGAGGGCCCTCCTCCTGCCACGGGAGGATTTGGTGCGGGGGGGCCTGACGCTGGGGTTGGAGGTTCCGGAGCCTGGGCTGGTAGTGGAGGCCATGAGGCGGGTAGCGGTGGGGGAGCCGCGGGTGTTGCTGGCGCAGCAGGACAAGGCACAGGAGCTACCGCCGGGATGGGAGGAACTGGGGGAGGCGTTAGTGGAGGCGGTGGAGCAGGTCTGGGCAATCCAGCAAGCATCGGCTACGGCGCTCGAAAAACCATCGTCATCGACGGGGCCAACACCGGCAATGAATGGGGAGATGACACCCTTCTCCTTCGGGATCCCGCTGGGGATGACGCGAGATTTTTGGGCACCAATTGGTGCGCCCATGAGCCTCCCTGGGATTATGCAGCCCTGCATGCGGCGTGGGACGATCAATTCCTGTACATCGGCATTCAATACGTGAACATCACCGATGTCGTGGATCCTGCCAATCTAGGTGGTTCGGAAAGTTCGCAAATCCACCAGATGGATCTCGTACAATTCGTGGCTTTCGACACCGCGGCGGGAAGTGGCTATTCCGTAGGCGGTGATATGTGGGGCAAGGATCACGCCTTCGTCGGACCGGACAAACCGGAGTATCAATTCTATTTCCACAGCAATTTCTCCCAAGAAGGAACGTATTGGGGAGCCTGGGATGGCAGCGCGCTCGTTCCTTTGACCGATGGTGTCAAGGAACCTCGATTGAAAGGCATGGCTGGGGAGTTTTTCGTGGGAAATACCCTACCGGGCGTGGATCCCCAGGCAGATGACACCAACCCCGGCGCTTATGGAATGCCTTCCATCAATTATCTGACGGCTGGTCACGACACGAAATACGATACCTTCTTCGAGTTGCAGATCCCTCTTTCCCTTCTGAATATTTCCGCGGATCGGCTGGATCAGGGGACCATCGGCGTCTTCGCCGCCAACGGCGACGGTAGCGCTGTGGACAGCATTCCCAACGACCCTGCTACCAGCAGCACTCCCGGCGTCTCGCAGTCCAATTCACCGCTGGAATGGGACGCCACCGTGGATGACGACCTGTACACTTCACCCTTCGCGTGGATTGGAACTCCCTGAATTCCATTACTTTTTCGTCTCGTCATGAGACAATGGCCCCATGGCCGACGAACGTCTCGTGATGCAACCCATCGGTATCATTCGAACTCCTTTTCTCGAACAGAAAGGAACCCCGATTCAACCCTCGGAATCGGGTTCGACGCTCGGGGTCGTCCATGTGGACCCGCCCTACCGTGAGGCGCTTGCCGATCTCGACGGTTTCGAACGCATTTGGCTGCTTTTTTGCTTCGATCGCTCGAAACCCTGGCAGCCTCGCGTCGTGCCGTATCGGGACGTAATGCCACGAGGACTTTTCGCCACACGAGCCCCTTCAAGGCCGAATGCCATTGGACTGTCCGTCGTGAAATTGCTGTCGGTAAGCCATGATCAGCTCGAGGTACAAGGGGTGGATATGCTCGATGGCACTCCCATTCTCGACATCAAACCCTATGTGCCCGAGTTCGATGCGTTTCCGCAGTCTCGGGCGGGATGGCTCGATGAATCCCAAACCAGACGGCAAAGGGCAGACCCTCGATTCCAGGGCTGAGGAGATGGTACGCGGGTTTCTTTCACCGTGAGCCAACCCAAGGTAACGCAAAGGAACGTGTCCATCGAACACCGCCAAACGCAAAGGATTTCATCATGCTGCCGCGAACGCTTGCCCCATGGTTCTTCGTCGTTTTGTTGGCTTTCGGAGCTTCTTGCCGCAAGGAGCCGTCGAAGGGTGAAACGGTCGCGGCAGCGTCTTCCGCGCCTTCCTTGCCTTCCGCTCCTTCCGCGTCTTCGGCTCCCCCTGCCGCATCGACTCCTGAAAACACGCTGGAAGGTCTTGCCATTGCTCGTTCCCAAGACGGTCCGTGGGATGTTCGTCGCATAGACACGGCTGGACGTGGACTGCGGAAAAGGGCGCCGGAAGGCTCCGGCTTACCGACGATGGCCAGTCCCGCGCCCGCGCGCAAGGAAACTGCAACACGCTCATTTTCCGATGGTGTGGCCTCGCCCATGAAAGCGGGATCGACGGACGACAACGAGGCTTTCGATGAGTTTTTATCCTTTCTGGCTTCCTGGACGAGTCGAACCCCAAAAAAGAACCGCTATCAACAACTCGATGTGCAATGTCGCCGGTTCATTCGCGTCGTGGATGCCAAGAACAAGCCACTTGCCGCGGCTACGGTTCGTGTCTTCGGTTCGGATCGGGAAACGCCGAGCTGGACAGCGATGACCTACGGTGACGGCAAAGCTCCATACTATCGATCTTTGGCGAGACAGCAGCAAGAAACATCGATTGAAGTCACGGTTGGGGGCAAGCGCATGGTGATGGATTGGACGGGAGAACGAGACGTGACCGTCGCGTTCTCGGAACCGGTGTCTATGCCACGGGAGATTCAGCTCGACGTATTGTTCATCATCGACACGACCGGCTCGATGGGAGACGAGATACAGCAGATCAAAAGCACATTACTTCGCGTCACGGAGCGGTTGCGAGCGTTGGCGACGGACTTCGATCTTCGCTATGGCGCGGTTTTGTATCGGGATTTGGGCGATGAGTATCTGACGAAAACGCACCCATTTTCTCATGATATCGTGGCTTTCGACCGCGCGTTGCAGCAGGTGACGGCTGGTGGAGGTGGGGATATGCCCGAATCGTTGAACCAGGCTCTTGCGCAGGCCGTGGCGATGCCGTGGCGTGAAGGTGCAGCAAAAGTGGCGTTTTTGATCGGCGATGCGCCTCCGCACATGGATTATCAGGGCGATGTTCCGTATGGGGATAGCGCGGTGCGAGCCATAGGCAAAGGTCTTCGCATCCACAGCGTGGCCGCAAGTGGTCTGGACGCCGTAGGCACATTGGTGTTTCGGCAAACGGCACAGCTTACCCGCGGAAAATTCATTTTCATCGAGTATGGCAGCAAAGAAGAGAGCGCCCGTCGTCATGGGGTCACGGGACCTGTGATGAGCAATAACCTCGACGATATCGTGTACGAACAGATCCGAGATGAGCTGGAGCACTGGGGGAAAGCCAGGTAATGGCGCGCTTGCGTCCGCAACCGTCATGAATTGGGCCATCCGCCGCCGGTCCTGGTAGCGTTTCGATCCAGTCGTTACGAACTGCCGTACTCATGAGCCTTTCCCGTGCTTTTTCCGAGCCACCCAACCCATCCATGGGAACACGTTTTCGGATGCGCGTGTCTGGCTGGCGATTCGTGTTGGCGATCGGCCTGGCGGGTGCGTTAGGAGCCGCTGTTTACACCACCCAACAACTCTCGCTCTCCTCCGATCCCATCGAACCATGCCGTTCGGAACTTGCTTGGGAAAAAATGGCGTCGAATCGTTCCGATCTTCCCGTGGAAATGATCGAAGACGACATCGTTGATCCCGCTGCCGCGCCTTCGAGTCTCGCCACGGAAAAAGGGAAAGCTTGCGTGATGCAACCCCCGCTGTCCGAGGTCGAACTCGCGGAAGTGCTCCAGGAGGGATATCAGATTTACTTTGGTCATGCCGCAAGTGCCAATCGACTCGCCTGTGCCTGGGCTCATTGTGCTTTCGAACATGCTCGCGGAGCCAAACTATTTGGAAATAACCTTGGGCACATCACGACGGCCGGGGCATGGCAAGGGCCAACTTGCGAAAAGTCTTTCACGCACCGCGTGAGCCAAAACCCCGATCGATGGGCAACGAGCAGCCTGACGTTTCGCGTACATCCAACCTTATCCGCCGGTGCCGTGGATTATTGGAAGCTGATGGATGCGCAATACCCGTACGTGATGATGGCTTGCGATCGAGGAGACACTCTCGCGGCCGCAAGGGAATTGCGTCGAAGAAACTACTTTACGGGCCCCGAAGACCGTTACGTGCAATCCCTGGTGCGCCTGTATCTGGAAGGAATGGGGGGCGTCCTGACCAAAATGGAAAAGCCGCCCTGGCCGATCGGTCCAAAAACTTCGCAATAAGCGTCAGTTCGACGGTTTTTTGGGATCGAAGGGGGACAACGTGACGAAACGTCCGGGGTCGAGAACCGTCGTGGGATGCTCCGCGGACGGTTGAAGACCGGCGAGCACGGTGCGAGCCAGTCCCAGCGCCTGCACGACTTCCGCAAAATACTCGGGCGAAAGCTGAATCGTGGCGCCGTTTTTCGACAGCGTAAGGTGCAGGGTTCCACAGGGACAGCGGGTGATTCGGACCCCTTCTGTTTTCACCAATTCCACGTGAGGACCGCAAAGAGATTTCTGACCGGACATGGGCAAAGCAGATAGCGCCAATTGGCACCGATGCCAAGCCCACCTTGTCGTATCATTGACCTAACCATAGGAATCTCATACAGAATTGAGCGTCGCCTCCGGCCGATTTGACCTGTTCCCACAATCTACCTGGTCCACGATCGGTGGCTCTCCTTCACCACGACAATCCGGAAATGACATGGCAACGAATCCCTGGCACCCCCCGTTTCGGCCGGGAACCCTCTTGGAAGAAATCCAACGAGCCGAAAAGCACGGACAAAGCTCTGGCGCCCTCGAACCGATCCCAACCTCTTTCGAACGGCTGGAACAAAACGGCATCCCCTTCATCGTCCGGGTCGTCGACAACCTCACTCGCAAACCAAAGGCGTATTGCGCGGTGCAGAGCAAGGCTTCTTCCGATCCCTTTCTCCCCTACGAGCCCGACCTGTACGTGGCCGACGTCTCGGATTCACACGTCGCCGTACTCAACAAATACCATGTGATGGATCGTCATCTTTTGGTCGTGACCCGGCAGGCCGAAGACCAAGAAAACTTGCTGACCGTCGCGGATTTTTTTGCGCTTTGGCGCTGCCTACGGGAAGTCGACGGCCTCGGGTTCTACAACGGCGGAGAGATAGCAGGAGCGAGCCAACGTCATAAACACCTGCAACTCGTCCCCTTTCCTCTGTCCGAGGGTGTCGACGGGGTGCCCATCGCCCCGGTGGTTCTCGATGCGCTGGAACAAGGGAAAAGGGTGGTCGACAGGTTTGCCTTTCGTCATGCGGTCGCACCGTGCGAGGAGGGTTGGCAACGAGACCCTCACGCTGCCGCATGCTCGTGCCATAGCCGATATCTGGAGCTATTCAGGGAAGTTGGCATCGAGATAACCTCTCGAACGATACGTCAACCTATGAGCTACAACTTTCTGATGACGCGGCGGTGGATGATGTTGGTGCCGCGTTCGAGCGAGAAGTACGAGGGGATTTCGATCAATGGGATTGGTTATGCGGGAGGATTGCTGGTGCGCAACGCGACGGAACTGGCCTTGGTTCGCGCGGCCGGCCCGATGGAAATACTAAAAAAAGTAGGAATTTCAATTAGTTAGCTAGTTGTCGCTTCATCCACCGTGGGCTTGGAGGCATTTGGCTAAGAGATTGATCTCCGCGCTGCACTTTCCATCTTGTGGCACGGGTGCGTTCTGCACGCATTGATAGTCGGCAGCGGTGAGTTTGGCGCCACAGACGGTGACCAAGCCTACGGCACCAGCGCAAGGACCGTGGGCGATTTTGTCAACGCATGTGGATACGCAGTCTTTTGGAGCGCAGGGCAAGCTGGACATGGCTTGACAGGTGGCCTGACACTCCGCCGTGAGGTCCGGCATGCCACCGGGCGGACCCATGGCCAAGCAAGAGACACCCGCCTGTGCTTCATTCTGGCATGCGGAAGCCGAAAGAGCGCTATGTCCTGACGCATCACAACTCCAATCGGAAATCGGACGTGCTTCGGAGCAAGAGACGAAGGAAGTCATGATGTCACTGCACCAAGGCGCGTAATCGATAGCGGCTTGGCAGAGGACAACACAAGCCGCGTCGTTGGGGCAGCCGAGTTCGGCCGTTTTTTCGCAACGTTTGTCACAGACCGTGCCTCCGCCAGCCGTTCCCGCGGAACCACCGACAGACGATCCGCCCGTGGATGAGCCACCGGTTTCGACAGATCCTCCGGAGCCAGCCTCGCCACCTTGACCAGCTTGCCCAGAAGCGCCGCCGTTTCCACCCGTTCCACCGGCAGGTTTGGCTCCTCCCTCGTCATCGCTGCCGCAATGGATCAAAAACAATCCGACCAGCATTCCGATGCAAATATGTTTCATGACGTGTTTTCCATTCGAGGGGTGAGTCTCATCGGCCCGCGGACGGAGACGGACGGAAGTCGAAGTCTTGCAGCAAGTCTTCCAGCTCGATTTTTTTCTCCAGCCGCTTGCTCTGCAACTCCACGATTTCACGACCGATTCGGTCTCCTTCCGAAGTGAATTCGTCCAAGCGTTTGTTAAGCTTGGCACGCAAAGCGCCGGCCGCCGCATCTTTTTTGATCGCTTCGAGACTCCGGCGTGTTTCGCTCGCGCGCTGATCGAGGTCGTCTCGTTGTCGGCGAAGACCATCGATTTGGGTATCGATTCGACCAATGTCCTGACGAAGCGTCACAATGGGCTGTAGTCGTGTTCGGTCGGCCGCGGAAATGGAGCCAGAAAGCATCAACGTATCGAGGAGTTGCACACTTCGGGTATCCCAGATGCTGAGTTGCATTTTGGAAGGGGTTTGTTCGACGACTTTCCGCTCGGCTTCTCGCTTTCCTTGAGGAACGGCAATAGGGATGAGGTATGCGCCTTGGAGGTCTTCGGTCCCTTGCGGACGGTCCACGAGTTCGTAGTTCCAACCGGATTTGGGATGACGAATGAGCACGGTGAAGCCATCGTTTTTGGTTTGGCTTCGCACGGTCCATGTGGTGGAGGTACGAGCGAAGCTTTCGACCTCGAGCACGCCGCGAACGATTCGCAACAGGCGCATTTCTTCCCCGGACCGTTCGGTCGAGGAAGACACCATGATCCCGGATTCCACGGCAAATGGGATGGTGGCGCTGGTGCCGGTTCCGACGGCTTCACTGAGACCTTCGCCTACGAAAGAGCCTCCCGCATAGATGGCGATGGGGCCTGGCTCGAGAACGAAGGGTGTGGTGTTGCGGAACCGAACGACACGATAGGGGTTGGCTTCGTAGCCGGAACCCGCGCCTCCGGGTCTGAAAAGGAAGGTTTCCTCGGCCTCGACGGATTGATTCACGATCGCCACCATGGTGGAGGAACCATCGGGGATGGTGACTTCATCGCTAAGGTCGAAGCGGGTCAAGCCGCTTACGGCGACGGCGCGTGCGCTTGCCTGGGTGCTTCGATAGAGGGATTCGAAGTCCACGGAGGTATCAGGCGCGGGTTCCGCGAGGGGCGCATCGGCCTTTCTCATGGCCGGGGAAGGTGGCGGCGCCGCTTTCGGCCTGGCAAGCATTCCCCCAGCCGGCGCAGAACCTCCGCCTTTGCCTCCTCCTATGGTCCGCGCGTCCGCGACGGCACCCATCGCAACCTCTTCGTCGCCATCCCACCCTTCTTCCGCGTCCATCTCACTGGGCACCTGGGAAGGCGTGGCCTGTCGCTCATAACTGGTTTCGCCGACAGCAACTCTCGCGCGCTTGCTCACCCCCGTCTCCGTCAAATCCGTTCGATCTACGTCGCGCGGCGTATGCAAGTCATAACGAAAAGCAATGGGAGCCCCAGAAGTAAGCGCCAGACGAACATCGCGCCAATCCTCGCCGCTGGTGTTGTCCACCACCGCCCAGCCTTGCAGCAACGCCTTTCCCTTTCCTTGTTCCGGCAATACCACCCGATAGGTAGGTTTCCACATCGGTGCCGGCGCCACGTAGCTCACGAGAAGATCGTGCGCGGACCGACCCACGAGCCGAATCGCCACCTCCACCTGTTGGAACATTCCCTCCCCGGCCGTCGCATCGAGGCTGCGGTGGAATTGCATGGCCAAATCCCCATCGCGCAACGTGATTCCTTTGACCTTCGAAAGAAGAACCACGCGCATCTCATCGCCATCGAGCAACGTAACCTTGTGGTCCGTCACGGGCTCCGTTTCCGGAGCCCCACGACGAAGCGAAGGCGTTGGCGGCATCATGTCGACCTGTTCCACCATCAAAATCCGTCCGGAAACCGTGGAAGACGCCGTGGTCAACGACACCTGCGTCCCGCGCAACGTATCCAACACTTCTGCCAAACTGCCTCGTCCCGGAGCCAACGTGGCAAGCGCGGCATTGGCCCAGGTCTGGGGGTCGAGAGGCATGGAGACACTGACCGCGCGGCCTCCCGTGCGCTCCACCACCGTCAAGCTTTTCAACAGGTCATTGACCTGGTCTTTTCGAACACGCAGCCGCAGCACATCCCCATCCACTTCCCCCTGTCGCTCAAAGTATCCAACGCCATTGCGATAAAGCACAACGCGACTCAGTTCCAGATTCGACGCTGTAGAAGGGAAACGCGCGCGCCCCGTGGAGCACGCGGACAAAGAAACGGCTGCGATCAATAAAAGTGCTGATAGAGCGGGACGCATGGATAGTACCTCTCGGAAATAGCGGTCGCTGTTTCGACGCTGGCATACCATACGCTGTCTTCTGGCGGTCTTCTCGTCGAAATCGCAGTCGCATTATTGGACACGTGTGCCTACCTTTGGATACACTAAGCTTCTAATCCGAGGTCATGATGAGAAAAAATCAACTGATGTTGCCCCGTCCATCCCGCCATCGAGTCCGTATTCCATGCCAGGTCGTTCGCCTGCGAGATTTCAAATTGGTGGCGGATTGCATCGAAAACCTGTCCTTGGGCGGAATTCTGGTGGGCCCGGCGGACCCGGTGCTCACGGGAGAACCTCTATTTTTGTCGTTCCGGCTCCCCTGCTCCCAGCACTGGATCGACACGGAAGCCACGGTGGCAAGAGTCATTCACGGGCGTCGGGAAGGAGATCAAACCCGCCAATTGGGAATCAAGTTCGAGTTGTTGTCGCCTTCGAACCGGGACGCGGTGCGAGCACAACTGCTCCGAATGCCACCCATTCCCCCCTGCTCTCGTCCTGGACGACGTGATACGGCATCCACGATGAACCGTCTCAGTGTCGGTTCCGGCTGGAGTCGGTCTTCGTTCGGGCATGCGCTCATTCGGTGGTGGGACCGCTGACGATCCCTGTGCCTCTTTCGTTCTTGGGCGTCATCCTAGAAGGAAACGACGATGTACGTTGTGGGAATAGCGCAGTTGGCTGGGGAACTACAAAACGAAGTACCTTTGCTTGCGGCGGATCTCGGAATGGCCCCCTACGACGCTCGAATGCTGCTTGCACCGGGAATTCCTGCGATCGTGCTCCTGTCGGCGGAGAAAGACCGTGCCATGAGCCTTGTTTCCAAACTGCGTGAACGCGGCCATGATGCGCTGGCATTCGATACCCGAGGGTTGGTTTCGAACGGTCAGATGGTGCAGCCTCGACAGATCACGATATCCGCGGAAGGCCTGACGAGTGCGGATCGGTATGCGCAACATCTGAACTTCGCGGATATTTTTCTGCTGGTGCGAGCCACCCACACGACGACCACGGAAACGAGTAGTGAAACCACCAAAAAGTCTTTCAGCCTCGGAAGAGCGGTGATGACGGGCGGACTCGTCATGCGGAAAAAAACGACGCAAACGGACTCCGCTCATAGCTACGACAAAATCGAAGTGTTGTACCTTTATCCTTCGACGGCAAGCAGTCCGTGGTTGCTTGCCGAAACGGGAACACGATATCTCGGGCTCGGTGATCGACTTGCCCCCACCGAACGAGCCAATTTTCTCAAGGTAGTCGATCTGATTCGTTCACGCGCCGAGCAGGCGCGATTCGACGATCGACTCGTGGGGCGAAAGACTCCCACGCATCTATTGCAGACCACGCTGCAGACGATGGGCGACAAGGATAGGCTGACGACTTCGACCAACGCTTCAGCCGTGGATCTGCTGTGTCATTTGACCGCGATGTGGCACTTCAAAGAGGCAAGATGAAGCCTCGTTTTCTCCGCTCGACGGGCTCGGTGTATTGCCTCCATCAAGAAACATCGACCAGCCACACCTGAGGCGTAAGAGCCGCGACCTCCGCCGGCAAGTCCACCCATCTCGAACAACCATCGAGAATTCTTGCATCCGCGGTGGCCACGACATCGGAGCAACCGAGCAACACCCGGTCGGGGTCCGCGACGGTTTCCACTTCCCAATCGATACCTTCTTCTTTGCCCAACGACACCAATCGTTGTCGTAACCGGCCGCTGTTGGATACAGGCTGATCGAGCCACCAGCGCACGCGTCCCGCATGCCATTGTTTCAAAACGCCAAGCAGCATGCGCACACTGGTGTTCGTGATACCAAGACTTCGCCACGTGCCGTGAGCACTTGCCATATCCCGTAACGCACCATCGCGCCCACGAAATACGGGCGCCCCGGAAAGCAACGATTCGGTAACGATGATGCAATTGAATCCATCGATGCTCACGTCGGCTCCTGCCAGATCCTTGCCCTTCCATCGCTTCGCCACGCGAGCATCACGAGCCTCATCCGAGCATGAACTACGCTGTACCGCCTTGCGCTGACGCGCCGTGAGCCCATACCGGTCTCCCACGAGTTTGAGCGAAGCTTCGTGCGGGTAGTCCCGTGACAGAAGCCAACACAGGTCCTCGATCGCGGCGCGCAACATCGGGACCTGGGCCGTACCGAAACACGCCTCATCATCGGGAGCAGGTCCCCTGCCCTTGCGATCCAACCTTGGCTCCACGGCATCAACCCCTGACGGTCATTCGAAATAGGGTACGGCTCATCGTAGCGCCAATGCGCGGATCGCGGCCGCCATGGGATACGAATCCTTTCCCATACGAACCGATGCACCGGCCACCTGAAGGTACGCCCCCCTTGCCCCGACGGACTCCATCGCCAGGTCAACCCATTGAATTTTATACGGTTTTTCAAAAGCCGACCATCCGAGCACGCACGCTGTCGTAAGCATCACCCCTTCCATTCCACTTCTCAAAAGTGACGTATCCCGCACAGCAACCACCGTCTCCGTCGACGCCAGATCGAAAACCAATCGAATTTTTTTCACACGCTCCGAAGCGATTCGTGGATACACATGCATTCGCTTGGATGGTGTCAACCACGGTTGCACCCTTTTCAACGCTTCGTCCACCGTCCAGTGTTGCCGTGTGGGGGGTGACACTCGATACGCTTGCCGCGCAAGATACTTTTGACCGATCCACTGACGGAGCCGTTCGGCCAACGATGCGGTCATGGCCTCGTTCCAGCCTGTCAAAGGCAGTTCGCCCGCGCCCACGAACACGCGATTGGCCTTGGCGTACACGTCGCGGGTTCGCAGCGAGGTGCGGAGCAAACTGACCGAAGCCTCGCCCATCGCTTTCCAGCAGATCCGGTGGGGCGTAAGCACGAAGCCATTTTCCCCCGTTGCGAACAACGTGTCGTCATACAGCACGCATAAGGTTTCTTCCGGTGGGATTGCGAGAACGCGCCGCGCGGCTTGCTCGAGGTGCAGCGGGATTTGTGGTGCATCATGCCATCCGCGCAAAAGCTTCCAGTTCGTGAATGGCCGTGAGATCATGTGCCGGGTTGTTTGGAACAGCATCCGCCCGACCGGATGGGTGGAGGGGGCGCTGGAGGTGTTTCCCGGACTTCGATGGTTTCATCACCCGCTGCGGAATCTTGCGCATCGTCTTCGATGAGCACAGCGCCTGATTCGGAATTCGCCGGCTGTGTGTTGTCAGCGTGATCCCCAGCATCAGGAGGTTCGGGGGGATCAGGCATGCGAGGGGGCGCGGGAGGGTGTTCTCGCACCTCGATCCGAGGCGATTCTTGGGCGGAACCGGCTGTCGAAGCCACAAGCGTCGCGCCGAGGGCCACGGTCGACGCCGCAACTCGAAAAGCGTTTCGTTGCGGTCGTGTGACAAGCGGCCGTGGAGCATCCATGCGACTCGTTGTTCCATGAAGATGAACACGAAGTGTTTTGGAGCCGACGTCGATTTCGTCCTTGTCTAGCAAAATCACGGGTTTTTCAGGGGGGACTTCGAGAACCCGCGATGCGCGACGAACGATGATGGAACTGGTGTTGGGTAGTTTCCAGAGCACGAGCCGGCCATCAGCCGAGCGCCACAATTCACAAACCGCGTCCGTTTTTGTCTGCCACAATGGGCAACCTTGTCCATCGAGGCAAAGCCCGGGCTCGCGCCCGTAAAGCGCTACACATTGTACGAAGCGTTCGTCGTGATGGCTTGCGTTCAGGTCTTCGAGGCATAGCGCAATGTGTTTTTCCATGGGATTGAAGCATACCAGAATGATTGTAACAGGCGTAGGAGGCGGTCCCGGTGCCTTGGGATATTTTGAAAATTCCAGTGTTTCTGAGGATATCGAAGCATCCCCCCACAACGAGTCCACCGTTGCTTGACCAACTTATTTCCCTCGAACGGCGCTAACCGCATTCCCTTCCTTACCCACTACTCCTAGTCTGACGCCATGACTCGTCTTGCGCGATTCGCCGGTTTTGCGCTTTCCATCGCGCTCACCGCTTCTCCCGTTATCGCGGCTCCGACCGTTAACCCTCCCGACGATGATTCGTGGCTCTCGCTTCATGTCGTATTGCAAGGGCCGTGTGTTCTCGATGTGCTGGATTTAAGGCAACCTTTTGGGTCCGCGGGAAACATCGATCGAGCACGACGACAACTCGACTCTCTTCGCCAACAACACGAGTGGATGACAGAGCAGGTCGAGTCGTTGGGGGGCGAGGTAGTCGCCAGTATCAAACGACTTGCCAATGTATTGCAGGTTCGCATACCCGCGCGACGAGCCTCGCGGCTCACGGCGTTATCCGGGGTCGTTCGTGTGGAATCGGTTCCGTATTACGAGCGATCCTTGAGTTCCGCGGTTCCTTTCGTGGGGGCTCCGCGGGCGTGGGAAACGCCAGGAGCCACCGGAGCAGGTATTCGAATTGGTATCATCGACACCGGGATCGATTATTTGCATGCGGATTTCGGGGGAAGCGGCAACCCGCAGGACTACACCAACAACGACCGCACGATCATCGAGCCGGGCACGTTTCCCACCGCCAAAGTCGTGGGTGGATGGGATTTCGTCGGCGACAAATACAATGGCAGCAGCGGGATCAAACCTGATCCCGATCCATTGGACTGTTTTGAAGAAGAATCGACGGTAATCGCTGGCGGTCATGGCACCCATGTGGCGGGCATTGCCGCGGGAATGGGCGTGAATCTCGATGGCAGCACGTTTTCCAGCTCCTATCTCGCATCCCTCGACCCCAAAACCTTTCGGGTTTTTCCAGGAGTCGCACCCGAGGCAAGCCTGTATGCGCTCAAGATCTTCGGCTGCGATGGGGGCACCAATATGGTCATTTCCGCCATCGATTGGGCTGTCGACCCCAACGATGACGGCAACTTCAGCGACCATCTCGATGTGTTGAATATGTCCCTCGGAGGCTCTTACGGGCTTCAATCCCAGACGGAAGCGGAGATCGTAAAAAACGCAACCCTGGCCGGTATGCTGCTCGTTGTCGCCGCGGGCAATGATGGGGACACGTTCTTCGTGACGGGCGAACCCGCGACCTATACCGAAACGCTGTCCGTTGCCGCAACCGTCGATGAGATTTCGTATCTCGCGTTGCGCATCGATTCCCCTTCTTCCATCGCGGGAAACATACCGTGCGCCGAAGGGGCTTTCAGTCGTCCACTAATCGAGACGGGATCCATCTCCGGAACGCTCGTAGCTACCGAACCCGCCGATGCCTGCAGCGACCTGCAGAATGCTTCGGACCTCTCTGGCAGAATCGCGTATATCAAGCGGGGAAATTGCTATTTCGTCGATAAGGTGCAGCGAGCGGTCGATGCGGGTGCCCTTGCCGCGGTCATCGTGGACAACGTGGTGCAAAACGAACCTTTTTCGATGGGCGGTGACGGATCGCAAAAGCCGATTCCGGCCGTATTGATTCGCAATACCGATGGCACATCTTTGTCCACTCATCTTGCGGGAGGCGTGAACGTCACCCTGGATGCTCACAACACGTACGTGGCAGATATTCCTTCCGATCAGATCGCGAGCTTTTCCTCTCGTGGCCCGCGCTCCATCGATGGCCGTTTGAAACCCGATGTGGCGGCACCGGGGCTCGCCATCCTTTCTGCTGGCGTGGGTTCAGGAACCGACCCGCGCGAAACGAGCGGAACGAGCATGGCATGTCCCATGGCCGCGGGCGCTGCGGCGGTCCTTCGTCAGGCCCATCCATCGCTCTCCGCGTTCGATATCAAAGCCATGATGATGAACACCACCGCACCGATGGCTAACCCGAAAGGGATTCCTGTTCCTGTTTCGTTGGGCGGTGCGGGACGGATTCGGGTCGACGACGCGGCTCGGCAGACGGTAACGGTGGCCGCGGCGGAACCGCCGGGTGCCGTATCGCTTTCTTTCGGCACCATCCTCACGGCACAGACGGTGACCACACAGCAGGACTTGGTCATTTCCAACCACGGCCTGGCACCACGGGTTTTCGATCTTTCCGCGGCACCAACCTATCCCCTCGAAGGCGCTTCGATCTCGGTGAGTCCGAGCACGGTAACGGTTGATCCACAAGCAACGGCCACGGTGACGGTGAGTCTCACCCTCGATCCGGACAAGCTTCCGATCGAAGCACCCGATCCGCATACTCCCGCCACGTTGAGCATGGGAAATGAATCGTATCCTCGCCATTTTATTACAGAATTTGGCGGCTCGATCGTGCTCTCGGACCAGGAAAACCCAAGTCTTCGTGTCCCCTTTCATGCCATCGTTCGCGCGGCGGATCGACATGCGGCCGGCGAAGCAGCCCAATGCATCGTGGGCGACGATCCCCCCATCAGCATCCCCATTCAAGGACAGGGCGCCCACAAAGAACCTGTCGTCTCCGTGTTCCAACACCTGTTGTCTCGTCCGTTACCCATTTTGCCTCCCATTCCCCCCGGTGAAGCCACCATCGTGCAGGTGGGTATCGCCAACGATCTTGCCAGCGTTGGCTCGTTCAAGGACGGAAAATTGTACATTGCCGTGGCAGTCGCGGGACAGTGGACGACTCCAGCCAAAGGTCCCTTGAGTCTGTTCTCCATCGCCATCGATACCACGGGCGACTTCGTGGAAGACTATACGGTCGTCGCGGAGCCTTCTTCACCTTACCGGTTTCGCGATGTCCTGCGATCCGTCACATACCGGCAAAGCCAGGGTGCTCGCGTAGGACGGGCGGACTTGAATGCCGCGCGTCGTGACGAACTCAACACGGAGCCGTACTTCAACAGCGTATTGATATTTCCGGTGCCACTCGCAGCGCTTTCGGAGTTGTCGGAAGACAACGCCGCGTTTTCTTTTCGCGTGACTACGCAACAACCCTCGTTCCCATTCCTATTGGATCGAACCGATTGGATAACCCACGATCCCACGAAAGCCCCTGTGGACACGGCACGCGCGGGCTATCGGGGTATGCCGTTATACGGGCCGGGCGATGCCGTTCGTGTTTATCTCCATCGCGAACATTGGGACGCACAAGGCTTCCCTTCCCTCCTGTTGATCCATCACAGCAATGAATTGGGGAAGCGTTTCGAGGTGGTGACTCTGGCAGATGTGGGCGCCGTGTACCCCAGCGACCTCGAAGTCAGTCAAAACGCACCGGTGGAAATGAACGCATTGGCTTCGTCGACGTGGCCCATTTACGTCACGCATCAGCAAGGCAGCGAAGCGCGTGATGTGAAACTATCGGTTTCAGCTACGAATGGCGCCAAAATCATCGCCCTGTCTTCGGATAGTGGCACTTGTACGCTTTCGAACTGCACGTTCGAGAAACTCGAAGACGGTGCTCAGGCAAACATCGAGGTCACCGTACAAGCGGCATCCGCCGACTTCGAGTTCACGGCAGAAGTATCCACAGCCGCGGATTGTGATAGCAATACGGAAAATGATCGGTCCACCACCCGGATTTCCGTTCTGCATACTAAGGGTGACTTGGATCCAGGACAGCAGCCGGACGCCAGCTATCCACTTGATATTACAGACTATTCCGCTGGAGGGGGATGCTCTTGTGGGGTCATCGGGGTGACTCCTGCGCCCCGATGGTTCTCATGGTTGTCACTGTTGGCAATCAGCGCATTGAGAAAACGACGATGTTCGAACAAGCAGTCCCGTCGATGAATTGGCTCGGTATTCGAAGGCAATCGTAAGTGAAGATCGGCCCCAATCTGCTCGTTATAAGACCGTCCATACGCTGAAATCCTTTCGTTCATCCCGTCGCACCTGCGTTGTGGGAGCGTAGCCATTCAGGCAAAGGGACTCACTTGTCGGCGTTTTGAAGCCTGCTCAATCAGAGCCCATTTCCATGGAATGACGCATGGCAAACATTTTCTTTGACCGGGTCGATCGTCTGGCCCTGGGACGAAGAGCCTGCGGGTGAGCGAGCATCCTTGTCGAAGACTTGGTGATTCAAACCCTACGCATGTGATTTCCTTTGAAACCTTCGACGTTTTTCGTGGTCCTAGCTCTGACGGATTGCCCATTCACTTACGGAGGTGCGTGATGCACGAGACACGATCGACGCTACTGCTTGCCTCATTGGTTCTAATATTCGCTGCTTGCGTCCCACCGGTTCCTGAATCCATCCCACCAAAATCCACTGCGCCTGCCGCATCACCTCCGTCGACGCCTTCCGTGGAAGCATCCACTCCTCCTACTACTGCTGCTGCCGTGGTCTTGGCGGATGACCCCAACGTGGGGGCACTCCAGGAAGTGCGTCTGACCATCAACACTTGCGACATGGCCCCCGCAGTCAAAGAACGCATCATTGCGAAACGAATCGCCGACATGCGCGCGAACGTGGATGATGCTTTTCGAACCTGGGCGGAGAGTCAACCGGACTGCTGGGAGCAGTATCGAGCACGCAGCGGCACAATGACAGACGGATACAGCGGGTACGGAATTGGCTCGATGCAAGGCTCCAGCCGTGGCGAAGCAGGCGCTCCTCTCTCCGGAGGCCATTCGGTGCCAAAGGTCAGGCTAGGTAGTTCCACCGTCAATGGTCGCCCCGCACCACCTTCTCCCCGTCGTGCGAAAAGTGCATCGACGACCAATCTGCAAGTTGCGGGTGTTGACGAAGCAGATTTCGTGAAAACGGATGGGCAGTATGTGTATGTCGTCTCCAATGGCAAGTTACGCATCATCGAAGCGATGAACCCGCGTGTATTGTCCACGACTCGTCTCGACGGCCAAGCGCGCGAGATGTTCATCACGGAAAACCGAGCGGTCGTATATACATCGAGTCGTGGGCAGACTCGACGATGCACCTACGGCTACGACTGTCAATTTGCGGCGGACGGCACGTCGACGATGATCACGGTATATGATATTTCGAATCGATCGGCGCCGCGTTCGGTGCGCCGAATTGAACTCTCTGGCTCTCTTCTCACGGCTCGAAGAATCGGCAACGCGGTTCATACGGTGGTTGCGGACGCTGATCGAACGGAGCAACTCTTATATTGGCCGAGAGACCTGGAGATGTGCGGAACGCTGGAGGCGTCGGTACGCGCGAAGTTTGCCGCCCTAAAGCGCGAAAACGAGCGAATCATCCGCGCGACGGGAGTTGGCACACCCACCTTGCGTGAAAACGGTGTCGAAACGGCGTTATGCATTGGATACGAAACGCGCCTCCGTCATGAGAACGCGTATACCACCCTCGTATCGATTGATTTGTTGCAAGATCAAGGTCCCGCTGCAACGTCTACGGTCGCAACTCGTCCTGGCGCGGTATATGCTTCTGTCGACGCACTTTACCTTGCTTCTTCGCAACATAAGCCTCACTCTGCGGGGCGCTGGTACAGCTTTTATTCGTCCAGCGAAGAGGTGACGGAGATCCATAAGTTTCGGATCGGTTCCTCTCCTGGTGACACCCGATACCTTGGCAGCGGTATCGTTCCTGGTCATGTGTTGAACCAGTTTGCGATGGACGAGTGGAATGGGAATCTCCGCATTGCCACGACGCAAGGTCGGGTACCCAATCCGAACGTTCGAAGCACAGTATCGGTGCTTTCCCAATCGGGCGAAAACCTTGTGCGGGTGGGACGCGTGACCAATATCGCTCCTGAAGAGGACATCCGTGCCGTCCGTTTTGATGGCGATCGCGGATATATCGTCACGTTCAAGAAAACCGATCCGCTTTTCGTCCTCGACCTGCACGATCCTTTGCATCCCAGGATCGTCGGTGAACTCAAGATTCCCGGCTTTTCGACGTATATCCACCGAATCGGCCGGAACCATCTGCTGTCGATAGGATTCGATGCGGACGACTTAGATGAGTATGCGTTGTTCAATGGGGTGATGCTTCAACTCTTCGATGTGACCGATTCCACGAAACCTCGGCTGATACATAAGGAAACGATCGGAACGCGGGGAACGAGTTCAGAAGCCATCGTCAACCATCTGGCCTTCAACTACCTGGAAGACCGCAAGCTTCTCGCCTTTCCCATGACGATTTGCGAAGGAGGAGGGCGGGGAAGATATGGCACGCTTACGTTCAGCGGCTTGCTCGTGTATGAAGTGGACATTCAAAAAGGATTCAAGCGTCTGGGCGGAATCGACCACGGCACAGCCAATGCCAGTTGCGGAACATGGTGGTCCAATGCCACGAGCATGGTAAAACGAAGCCTGTTTATGGACGATTTGGTGTATTCGATCGCGTTGGATCGAATCAAAGTGCAGCGACTAGGCAATTTCCGAACGGATGTAGCTAGTATCGATCTGTAGCAACCGCACTGCGGGTTACGCTATCCCGTACTTCTTCTCGTTACCAAAAGGTGTTTACAATCCCATATCCGCAAACCACCCAGATGGGATCGCGTCGATGGTCTTGGTGAGTCGAGGGGGAAGCGATGATCACAGGCCATGACTCGCGGCGGGAAACAGGCAAAGGGTGATACTTATGCAAGCAACGCAAGCAACGATCCGTCCTCGACGAAGCGTTCTGTATGTGCCGGGTTCGAATCTTCGTGCCTTGGAAAAAGCTCGGACGCTGCCTGCCGATGGATTGATTTTCGACTTGGAGGATTCGGTTGCGCCGGAAGTCAAAGAAACGGCCCGGCAGAACGTGCTTCGCGCCATCGAGCAAGGCGGCTTTGGAAAGCGGGAACTGTTCCTTCGTGTCAATGGGTTGAATACGCCGTGGGGGTACGACGATCTTTGGGCCGCGGCACAATCAAAAGCGGATGCGGTGGTTCTTCCGAAAGTCGATGGTCCGGAGGTGGTGAAGCAAGCTGTCTCCGTTTTGTGGGAAGCAAAGGCGCCGGAGCAGCTATCGGTATGGTGCATGATGGAGACGGCGCGGGGCATGCTGCATGCGGAGTCGATCGCCAATGCGAGTACGCGATTGGGTGGTTTGGTGATGGGCACGAGTGACCTTGCTCATGAGCTTCATGCCGCACATACACCCCTGCGATTACCGATGCTGACGGCACTTGGCTTGTGTCTTCTCGCTGCGCGGGCGGCGGGCATTCCCATTCTCGACGGTGTTTATCTCGATCTTGCCGATGACAAGGGTTTCGAAGCTTCATGCCAACAAGGCATGGAGCTTGGATTTGATGGCAAAACGTTGATTCATCCCAGGACCATCGAGATAGCGAACCGCGTGTTCGCCCCCTCGAACGAACAGGTGCAACGAGCCAAAGCCATCATTGTCGCGTTCGAGGAGGCGTCCGCCGCCGGAAAAGGAGTGGTGGTCGTGGAGGGAAAACTCGTGGAGAACCTTCACGTCGAAAATGCAAAACGAATCGTGAAATTGTCGGAAGCAATCGAGTCTACGAAGATCGGATGATCACGCCACGGCTACGGTCTGCGGCAACGCGTCTTCGTTTTCATCAATTATTTCGCCTACTTGCACTTCGTCGAACCAACGACCCATCGCCTTGTGGATGGCGCTGGTGCAAGCCACCAACGGACGAATGGGCATCCCGGCCCACACCGAGCACGCGACCATGGCCTCGTGATCCGTCGGATCATCGGTAGCGACAAGCAAAAAAATTCCTTCACCACGTTGTTGGTAACGAATGGGTAACACGTGAAGACTCTCTGCAACCCACCGAGGAAGAGCGTGCGCCGCGCAGCGATCGTGGTGAATCAAGGCTGGATCGACCCATGGCATGCTCAATTCGTAGGAAAGCATGGCGGCAACGACGCGTTCATCCACGATGTCATGACTCAACAGGACATCGAGCAGACGTTGTGAGCTATTGGCAGCGATGCGAATGGCTTCGTCGAGGGACTCCGCTTCGATCAAGCCACTTTCAATAAGCAACTGTGGCAAGCAAGGAGGATCGTCTACGGCAGGTCGAGTCCGAAGCAAAGCATGACAGGGGGTGACGAATGAGGGGTCGGCCATCCGTGGTTCTCCTCTACAGTCCCGGCCCACACGGAGCACGATACATGCCAACGAAACCACGGCATGCTTGGTTATTAAACCGTATCGGTGCTGGAGAAATGGTGTTCTTGGGTATCCGAAAGGGATCGATTGGATCTCTGGAGAGGATCTATTAGGTCACGTCAATCGTCGCCATATTGCAGTGTGTACGGAGCGCAGGTAAACGTAGGCTCTGCGTTGAATACGCGAACGTAAACGGTTCCCGAATCGTCGAAGCCGCCGCCCGAGCAAGTGGGTGTGAGACGGACATTTTCTGCTGCGTCGCCCGGGTTATTGGAACAGCAGCCACTCATTCCATAGCCTGTGGACAGAGTGCCGTGCGTACACTTCAGGGATAGGGTGCCACCGTTTTTGCATGTGTAGTAGGCGCATAGATCGAAGTTGGAGCCCGTGGGCACGGTAAGAGATACACGAGGATAGATGAGACAGAAGGCGTTATCGGATACCGTATAGGTGAACCAATCCTCGTCTCCTGCACCATATAACGTAGCTTCCAAGCTGCCCTTGGGATAACTATCGCAATCGGAGACGGCGTTAAAAGAGGTACATGAATTCAAGTCATCGTTGGGTTCATGGGAATCTTGCTGCACCTGCCCGACACATACCCCTTCCACACAAGTATCCTGCACGGTACAGACGTCGCCATCATCGCAAGAGCCAGTCAAGACCGTCCACGCCGTTTGCGAAGACGATGGTTTGCAGGATTGGCAGGAGTTGGTGGGGTTGAGGTCCCCGGAATTCTTGCATTCGCCATCTATCAAGCAGGAGGATGATTGGATGGGATTGGAGCACTGGCCTTTGCCGTCGCAGACATCCTCGGTGCAATCGAGATTGTCACTACACGTACCGTTGTCGACGTGACCATCGCAGTCATTGTCGGTGCCATCGCAGACTTCGGCGCTTGGTGTGGGGGCGGAACAAGGGGTGAGGCCATTCTCATCGCAAGTGCGCGAGCCTGTGCAAACACCGTATGAATTGGTGTTGGTACACGTTGTTTCCAATCCCAGCGCGGCCCACGAAGGCCTACATTCACAAGACCGGCCCCCTTCTGGAACGCATTGGAATACGCTCACGCCGGAGGCGAGTTTCACTTCATCGCAAGCGTACGAATCAGGACAGGTCCCCGAGCACGATACTCCGCAAAACGAGCCGAAATCCCCTTGAAGAATGCATCGGGAAGCATCCTGTACGACGCCATGACGCTGGCAGTCCGTATCGCTTTTGCACGGGCGGCACAGTCGCGAGATTTGCGGGATGCACACGTGATCGTGAGGCCCCTGCAACCCCTCGTAAGAAAGGCAATCGTAGTCTTTTGGGCAGGAGTCCGAACAAAAAGCGGAACATACAGTCCCATCTGCACCTTCGACACATAACCCAGATGAGCAATCTTCATCGCTCTGGCACGGCATTCCAAAGTCCGAAGGAAAAGAGGTCTCGGTGTCAGCATCCGCTTGTTCGGAGGAATCGGAGGAGCCGTCTTTTCCGCCATTTTCACCATTGGCAAAAGAGCGATCCGCATCTTCTCCGGAAGCACATCCAAGCAGTGACGATACAAGAACCCACGACCAGGGGCCGAGGGAGAAAGATGTCCTGGCTTTTCGGAGCATGCAATGACCTCTGGCAAACCGTAGCATGAAAGACGACCCGACTCCCAGCTTCTCGAAACGCTTGCACGCTCGGCGGCAACGATCGGAAAAGCGCAAAGCAATCGCGACGACTCGAAAATGGCTCCCCTCCTCGACCCCAAATACGACAGGAAAAGCGCGACCGTTCGCGGAAAGCAATCTCATGAGAGAGACCCATCGATGGCAAGAACCTCGAAGACCGTTTGACCGCCACCATGGCCAACGGGAATGTCAGCGTTGCCAACGCAGGGTCACGAATGAAAAAAAGCGGATTAAGCGGATCGCATTGCTCCGAACAAACAGGAAACGATATGATGATTAATCGGGTCTTTGGATGCGAAAGGGATACGTCGAATGAACCATTCTTTTCTATGTCGCCTTATGACGTTCGTTGTTTTCGGTCTCACCGCAGGCACGGCGGGGTGTTGCAAAGACAAATCCGATGATGCGCAACCGATTCCTTTCCCCGAACCCAAACCGGACGAGACCAAAGTGTTGACTCCGAGCCAAGAGACAGCACAACCGGCGTCGACGCCCACTCCCACGACAGCATCGACGAACAACTATCAATCCAACGGTTTTCCCGAGGTGATGCCATCCCAGCGAACGCCGGTGCCGACCGTTTCCGAATGGTCACGAGCCCCCGTCATCACGACGAAAAAATTTCCTGACGGATGTCACATGAAGTTCGTACGCGAGTGGTTGAAGATCAATTGTTCCAAGGATACGGATACGGCAACTCCGTTGCGAATCAGCAGTATCACGGGTTTCGGTTCGGAAGGGGCCGACTATTTCAAGTTCGAAAAACCGGGAAAAGTCCTCGATATCATTGTGCGGACCAAGGATGGGAAAAACGGTTCGGCCATCTACGTCATGGATCGCAGAAGTTACCGTGTGGGTTACCATTGGCCTTATCGTGCACCTTTTCCAAGCACGATATTTGAGTAATCGTTGGGCTATCGGAACGCACGTGTGCTGGCGTGTCTAGCCGGATTTGATAGGATCAGAAGCAGGTCGAGCGCGATGGCAAAGGACGCGCTCTTGAACGTATTGTCGTGAGGAATCCCATGTGCCCCCGCCTACTCGTTCTGGTTTCCACCTTCATCATCCCGTGGGGTTGCGCCATCGACTTCGATGCTCCGTTCGCTCAATCCACGACCGAGCATCGCGACGGTGGATGGGAAGCGTCGTCGGGAGGATCGGGAGGAAAAACAATTGTGGGTGGCTCTGGTGGCGCGGCGGAAGGTGGGTCTGGAGGAACGAGTGCAGGAGGCACTGGGGGCTCGGGAGCGGGAGGCGCGGGCGGAACGAGTGGAGGAGGCACCGGAGGGTCAGGAGCAGGAGGCGCGGGTGGATCGGCAGCAGGGGGCTTCGGTGGATCGGGGGGAAGTGGCGATGAGATATGCAACAACGGTAAAGACGACAACAACGACGGGCTCGTGGATTGTCTCGATCCCCATTGTAAGAGCCTCGGATTTTCGTGTCTTCCCACGCCCCCTTCCCCCTGGTCGGGCCCGATACAGTTCAACCGTGGTACGCTTTTCACCTGTGATGAGCCTTGGCCTGTTCCGAGTGTCAGCGGAAAGATAGGCTTGCACTTCGATGGACAAAACTCATGCCCCACTTGTGGGTGCGCCCCATCGACGAACTCACAATGCGGACTGGATGTCACCGTCTACAAACAAGAGGGATGTATGGGCGAAGAAGGGGATTCGAAGTTTTATTTGGGTGGCAGTTGCGTCAACGTTGGGATGCAGATGTTCGGTCCTCACTCCGTACGCCCCATCTCTGACATGCACGTGATGGGTGGAAGTTGCGATGTTCAAACCCAAGGCGAGGTGAAGCTTCCGCCTGCCCAATGGCAAGAAGAAGCCTGGACTTGCCAGGCGCAGATGGGAGGAGGATGTCAGGCCTCCGAAGTCTGTTCCCCCCCCGCTCAAGGGTCCCGGATCTGCGTCACTCGTTCCGGAGTGTATGATCAAGCCTGCCCAGCCGACTACAAGGATTCGAGTTGGGTCGTATACGAAGGAATCAAGGACACGCGTTCATGCGCTTCCTGCTCTTGCTCTCCCGCCACGGGCAATTGCAGCGGAGGGCAAATGTCCGTCCACGATCCCTCGGGAACGTGCACTGATGCCGGGGAAGTCTTGAAAACCGGACAATGCACGAACCTGCCGATCCATCCCACCATGGGAACGTTCACGCTCAAAATGATCAAACCGGGAGGGTTCAATCCAACTTGCACCCCAAGTGGCGGAGGGTTGGAAGGAGATGTTACCGCCACCAATCCAATCACCGTTTGTTGCCGAAACCCATGAGATGAACGCGGTCTCGTCCTTCCTGGTTCATTCGAGAGCTTGCACTCGAAAGCGCTCGATCATGGCTTGCGTTACCCCGTGGGATAATAAATATGGCTCGATCCCCCCTGCACCATCCACACGATCGAGCAGCGGGCTCAACCAGGCAGCCTCTACGTGAACCGTATCGTCTTGGTTGTCGACGAAGTCTTTTTTCACGTCTTCTTGTGATACGCCGAGGGCGAGAAGAAGAACAGCAGAGACAAGGCTTGCTCGGTCTCTACCAATGACGCAATGAACGATGGCGGGAAGAGCGCCATCTTCTGATAACTTACTGAAAATAATAGATAATTTCGGCTCCGTGGCATCGAGCGTTTGTCGATATGCATCGACGGATGGGGGAAGGATTTTGGGTAGGTCTACCAAGGTATACGAGGCGTGTTGGGTTACGCAAGCTGCATCCGGGTTGCTTGCAGCGTCATCGGCCGCACGAAGATCGAGAACGGAGCGAATGCTGAGTTCCTCGAAGCGCTGGCAACCGCTTGCACCTAGATCTGCAAGGTGGCCCGAGCGAATGAGCACTTGGTGTTTGATTCGCTGTCCGGAAACGGTCAGATAGCCCCCTTCGTTGCGTGCGTTGAAAACGCCAGGAAAAACAACGGCTCCTCCTGCGGGCGGGGGGACGACACCCCCTTCCTGGTGACCGGCATTTCCACCGGCTCCTCCTGCGGAGGCTTGACCGGCGTACCCAGCTTGACCTGCCGTGCCGGTCGCGTCGGCCTCACCATTGCCTTCGGCATCGAGGGCGGCATCGCCACCATTGCGAATATTGGTGCGAGATTCATTGGTTCCACAGGACAGGCAACCCAGAACAAGACCCCACGCGACAAACCATCGACTGCCGATCATGAACATCGCTCCACGGTCTCGAGGATGAATAGGTTAGCTTACTTCTACGAAATGGTTACTGGAAGGCGGTTTCAGCCCCAGCAATGCCACGCGCCTCCAAAGCAGGAGCATGTCGAGGAACCGTAGGTACACTGGGCCCCTTGTTCAGAGCAGGCGCTGTTATTCTGCGGCTTGGCGGAAGGACAGGTCACGCAATCCCAACCAGTCATTTTGCAATCACAATCCGTATCCCCGTACTCGCACTTCAAGCCAACGCTCGAACACTGACTCTTGTTCGCAGGTTGCTGGGAGGGGCAGGTGGCGCAATTCCACGTCCCAAACGAACAATTGCATTGCGTGGCTCCGTAGGTGCAGTCCAGCCCTTGCTGCGAACATTGGCTCTTGTTCGCGGGCTCCTGATTGGGACAGCCCGAACACCGCCAGTTGCTCATCATACTACACTCGCACGTTCGCGTCCCGTACGTACAAGACAGGCCTTTGTCGGTGCAAGACGATGAATGGTCAGGCTCTTGTGCGGGGCAATCTCCGCATACCCATCCCCCGTAGTTGCAGGAGCAAGTCGTGGTTCCATAGTCGCAGGTCAGGCCTTGATCACTACATCCCTCTTTCGGAGCCGGCTGTGTGGCGGGGCATCCTTTGCACCGCCATCGTCCTTGGTTGCTACACCGGCATTCCATCTGTCCGTAAACGCATTGCAATCCGGTATCATTACAAACATCGTTGTTCGCGGGTTCCGTCGTTGGGCATGTATTGCAATCCCAACCAGCGTTGGTGCAGCGGCATTGTTCGTTTCCATAGGAGCATGATGCACCAAGCTCGTTGCAGGAACTGTTGTCCGCCGGTTGTTGCGTTGGACAGGCGGAGCAATCCCACTTGCCTTGGAAGCACAAGCATTGTGAATCGCCGTAGGTGCAGACCAAACCCGCACCAGTGCAATCGGTGTTGTTTTTGGGTTGGCTCGTGGGACACGTTGGGCCGGCGCCTCCGCTTCCTGCCGAGCCTGCCGCGCCCGAAGCACCTGAAGAGCCAGCGGCGCCGGCTACTCCGCCACTTCCTGACGAACCGCCAATACCTCCTCCACCGGTTCCTGCGGTACCGGCCGCACCGCCCGCGGCTCCCGCGGAACCACCGCTTCCCGACGATCCACCGCTGGCACCACCCGAACCGCCCGAACCTCCCGAACCACCGGAGCCGTCCGCGGATACATCCGCCCCCGCGTCGCTAGTGACGGAGTCTCCTTCCTCAGAGCCGCCGCCGCAGCCTGCCGCACCGACAACGACGATCGCCAATAACCAGGTACTCCATTGAAGTTTTCGAGCAACCATGCATCACCTCCTCCACAGACTGCTACAGTGTCCCGCCATAAGAACAAAAATGCAAACGAATCCCTTGGATACAATAAGTTCGTGCTACCAATGGCCCCCATGCTGACAGCGATATCCGCGTTGATGCAGTCCAGCGGTGTGACGTTCGGCACCAGCGGAGCCCGAGGACTGGTGACGGCAATGACAGACCGTGTTTGTTACGCCTACACGGTCGCCTTCCTTCAACATCTCGAGCAACACGGTCGTTGCCAGCCCGGGGCGCAAGTGGCCATCGCAGGCGATCTGCGTTCCAGCACCGACCGCATCATGCGTGCCGTTGCCTGTGCCGTGTCGGATCGGGGATACATGCCCGTCTCTTGTGGTCATATCCCTTCACCCGCTGTCGCTTCTTTCGGTCTTCGACACCGCATAGCCGCGATCATGGTGACAGGAAGTCATATTCCCGACGATCGCAATGGGATCAAGTACAACGCTCCGGAAGGAGAGATTCTCAAATCCGATGAAGAATCCATTCGAAACCAGAGCGTTTTGCTTCCTGAACGATTTGACGCGCAAGGGATGCTTCGCGACGGCACGCTGCCAGCCACGCAGCGCCAAGCCGCTCGGGACTATGTCCACCGATATGTCGACGTATTTCCAAGAGAAATGCTCGCGGGCAAACGGCTTGGCCTGTACGCCCACTCCGCGGTGGGGCGTGACATCATTCACGAGATCCTCGAAGCTCTTGGCGCGCACGTGACGAGATTGGCGGACTCGGACGTTTTCATTCCCGTCGATACCGAAGCGATCCGGCCCGAAGACATTGCCCTGGCGGCATCGTGGGCCAAAGAATATGGTTTCGACGCCCTTTTATCCACCGATGGGGATAGCGATCGTCCTTTGATTGCCGACGAACACGGTCGCTGGCTTCGCGGAGACGTCGCGGGAATCCTTTGCGCCAAACAACTCGGGGCGGATGTGGTGGTGACTCCTGTGAGCAGCAATTCGGCCGTGGAGGAATGCAAAGCATTTTCCCAAGTGATTCGTACACGAATCGGTTCGCCCTTCGTCATCGAAGCCATGCTACGAGCATGCCAGGGCAGCGCGAAACGCGTGGTGGGCTACGAGGCCAACGGTGGATTTCTCACGAGTTCGCCCATTTCTGCCCCCCGTGGCCTTCTGCCGGCTTTGCCCACCCGCGACGCCGTCATCGTTCATCTTTCCCTCCTTTGGGCCTCCGCCTCCTCGAACCGCAGCCTTTCCGCGATCGTGAAGGACTTGCCGGCGCGTTTCACGTGGAGCGACCGCTTGCAAAACGTCCCCACACAACTGAGCCAAGGACGTTTGGAGGAATTGCGTCGCGATGGATTGCCCGCCATCGCACGCCAATTCGAGGTATTTGGCCCCTTGTCGACGGTCGACTGGACGGATGGAATGCGCATGACGTTTGCCAGCGGCGCGGTCGTTCATATTCGCCCCTCGGGAAATGCCCCTGAACTACGGTGCTACACGGAAGGGGCGTCGGAGGACCAGGCTCGACAGTGGAATGCCGTCGCCCTGGAAATCGTTGGACAGTGGAAGTAACGTATTCGTTTCGGCTTCCACAAATTGGGTCGCCCGACAAGGATGGTGTCCAGAACAGCCAAGGGCATGCGGACTTCCTATGTCGGGCGCTTATGGATTTTCGAATACGACCGGCGGCCCGCCATCGTCGAAAGGATGATTTTTGTGTCCGAAATTTGACGACATCGGTATCAACCATACCGTCTTCCCCATCCGGCATGGATTCGCAAATAGGCAGCGTGTGGGACGTGTCGATGGTGCGGTGATGGTCATTGTTGTCGCTTGCTTTGTTGCCCTTGGGTTCCACCCGTAAGATTTTGTCATGAGGTTCCCAGACCAAGCTCCTGTCAGGCCTCAAAAAAAACAAGAGCTTCAGGAGCGAATCGAAAAACTTGGCATCGATCTGGACGAGGTCGAGGCAACGTACGTCCGAGCGAGCGGCCCCGGGGGGCAAAAGATCAACAAAACCAGCAGTGCCGTGGTGCTACGCTACGCTCCCCTGGGGATCGTGGTGAAGTGGAGCCGCGAACGTTCTCGCGCGCTCAATCAATTCCTCGCGTTACGCGAATTGGTCGATGAAATCGAAATACGAATCAGCCCACAAACCTCCAAACGCCTGCAACAACAACGCCGCATTCACGCACGAAAAACCAAAAGACACAAACCCAGAAGCGAAACACCACCATCATGACTTTTTGCGAATACGCATTGAGCTGAGCATCGTGCGGCATCCGACGCGTCATCGTCCTGTTGCTCCTCGCAGTTACGAAGAAGCGTGCTTACCCTCCCCTCGTTTCCTGCCCAGCTCTTGCCACGGGTCGGCTTTGGAATTAGCACGTTGCCATGTCAAGCACGTGGATTCGGTGGTTCGTACCCGCCTTGGCGGCCCTTGGCGGTAGTTTGTTCACTTCCCACGCGATAGCCCAACAGCAGCTTCCCTCTCTTGCCGTACAGCAATCCACGCTGCCGAATGGACTTCGCCTCATCTTGCACGTCGATCCAACGACTCCCACGGTCGCCGTGAACCTTTGGTACCACGTGGGTTCGAAAGACGAGCCCGCGGGACGCAATGGCTTCGCCCACCTGTTCGAGCATCTCATGTTCCAGGGTTCGAAGAACGTGGGAGAAGACCAATTGTTCATGTATCTCGAACGCGCGGGAGCCAGCGACACCAATGGCACCACCAGCCTCGACAGAACCAACTATTACACCACGGTTCCATCCAATCAGCTCGAACTCGTGCTCTGGCTCGAAAGCGACCGCATGGGATTTTTGCTCGACCATGTGGATCAAAATACCTTTGAATCCCAGCGCTCGGTGGTGCTCAACGAACGTCGCCAAAACTATGTCGACGCCCCTTACGGCATGGTATCCCAATTCATTCAAGAACGTTTGTATCCCTCGAGCCACCCGTATCACAACTTGACCATCGGTTCCCCGCGGGATCTCAACGCCTCAACCCTCTCGGATGTTCATACCTTTTACAAAACTTATTACGTTCCCAACAACGCTTCGCTGGTCATTGCTGGAAATATCGATCCACAGGAAACGAAGAGACTCGTCGACAAGTACTTCGGTCCCATCCCCAAAGCACCCGAACCCACGGTATTCCAACACGCCACGCCCGCCCACCTTACGGGCGAACAGATCATCGAAGTCGAAGCCGAAGTCGAACTGCCGCGGGTGGTCGTCGTCTACCCTTCCCCACCGTTTTTTGCCCGTGGAGATGCAGAACTCGATGCTCTGTCCCTGATCCTATCGGACGGCACGTCTAGCCGCCTGGTCAAACGCCTGGAATACGATCTTCAGATCGCCAAAGAAGTATACGCTTATCAAGCCTCCCATCAATTGGCGTCGCAATTCCAAATCATGGCGACCGCCAAGCCCGGCATCACGACAAAAGCCTTGCTCCAAGCCATCGACGACGAACTCGAACAGGTACGCCGCGCTCCCCCCACCGAAATAGAAGTTCAACGCGCGAAAGCCAACCTCGAAGCCTCTTTGGTGTTTCACATCGAACAAATCGGACATCGCGCGGATATGTTCAACCTCTACGCGCAACACACCGGCACGGCGGATTACTTCGCCCAAGACATTGCAAGGTACCGTGCTCTCACCGCTTCGTCGCTTCATCGGGCAGCACAATCGTACTTACCTCGCTCCGATCGCTTGGTTGTCTTCGTGGAGCCAACTCCTGGCGCACCGCGTGCGGGTCGTGTGAAAGGAGGGAAGCCATGAGACACCCCAGCCTGGTCAACACACTTCTAACTATTGGATTTATAACAGTATTTTATGGGTGTGCCTCATCTTCTTCGCAAACGCCTATGCCAACCGCTCCACCCATCAAGCCGACCTCTGTCGAACCGGCCGAAGCACAATGGCAACCCACCCCTGACGCTGCCTTTCGACATCAGGCGCCTGCCCCTGGTGCGGAAGCGCCCTGGGAGGCTCCCATTCCCCTGGAAACACGCCTTTCCAACGGGATGCGCGTGTGGTTCATCGCCCGCCCTGCTCTTCCCATCGTCGCCATTCAGGTCACATCACCCAGGGGAGCGGATCAACAGCCTTCTCCCGGTATGGGTGCCTTTTTGGGAGCCATGCTCGAGCAAGGGACGACAACTCGAAATGCCCTTCAAGTTTCGGACGCTTACCTAGACATTGGCGCTTCTCATGGAGCTTGGGTGGATTGGGATAGCACCAATGCATGGATTCAGGTGCTCCCCCAACATCTGGACCGAGGGATCGAGATTTTGGCGGACGTATTTCGTAATCCTTCGTTCGCTGCCGAGGAAGTACAACGGGTAAGATCACAAACCATCGCTTCGATTCGTCAACAAAACGATCAGCCTCGAGTTCTGGTCGACAACGCGATAGCGCGAACGTTGTTCGAAGGAAGTCCGTATGGTGAATCGTTGCTAGGCACGGAATCGTCTGTCGCTTCCATCACGAGCCAAAGCCTCAAAGCGTTGTATCGCGCCACCGTGGCGCCCGCGGAATCTTTCGTGGTCGTCGTGGGAAACACTACCCAAAGCGAGGTCACCGCCTCCTTGGAAAAAGCTTTTGGAAACTGGAAGAGCGTCGCACCAGCACGACAACGGCTTCGGCCTGCCTCGCGACAATCCAAAAAAATCCGCGTGATCGACCGCAAAGGATCGGCACAATCCACCCTTGCCGTGACGACGGTTGGGGTTTCACGAACGACCAAGGACTTCGATGCGGTCCTCATCGGAAATACCATCCTTGGGGGCATGTTCTCGAGCCGACTGAACCTGAATCTACGAGAGAAACATGCGTTCACCTACGGCGCTTACAGCATGTTCGACATGCGTCGTGGGCCGGGACCGTTTGTCGCCACGGCAGCCGTGGACACGCCGAATACAGGCGCGGCCATCAAGGAAATACTCAATGAAATCAATACCTTTCGTTCCTCTCGCGTCACCGAGGAGGAACTTCGCCTTGCCTTGGGCCGACAAGTCAAAAGCCTTCCTGGCCGCTTCCAATCCGCAACGACCACGGCACGATCGATCGCCGCTCTCGGCGTGTTCGGCCTTGCGAACGATGAATATCGTCAAAGACCCGGACGTCTCGAACGTGTCACGCCTGCTCAAGTACAAGAGATGGCGTCCAACCGGCTGAATCCAAATGAGTTGCAGATCATTGTGGCAGGAGATCTATCGGTCATCCGCCCTCAGCTCATGGCGCTTGCCTACGGTGTCATCGAAATCATAGACCCATCGACATCGAAAGTCCTCGAGACGATTGCAGACTCACCCTAGGCGCGAGCCGTCGCCGATACGGCCTTGGTTACCCACCTACGGTTCCTCGGGCAACAACGCCTTGGTTTCCGCGGGGGGCGCCGTTGGCATCGGTTTGGGAGCCGTATTTTTGGGGGGCACAACGGGTGGGCGACGAGTTGGCGGCCTGGAACTGGATGAAGGACCAGAAGGAGACGTGGCGGCCACGGCTCCCGCGGAAGGTTCCGCGCTCTCGGTGCCCGAAGATAGAGCCGGAGGTATTTGATGCGGTAGCACCGGGCTCGGCTCGGGCTCGGGCTCCGACTCTTCCCGCGCGTCGGTTGCCTCCTGTTCGTGCGAAGCTTCCATCGAGTCTATCCGTTGCTCCTCAATGAGAATTGGCTCCATCGACAGCGCGGGTGGGACTGCCACCTCGGGCGAGACGGAAGGAAGAGCACTCCCGCTTTGGTCACGATGCAAGATCCGGAATGCTAGCCCTCCACGGGCATACGATACGCCAAACAATCCACCACCCACCGAGCCGAGCATGAACAACACGAGCGCAACGAACAGTGTTCGAATGCGATTGTCTTCCTTTGGCCGACGCGGATGGGGCTTCGTTCCGAGCGGTGCCGCGGATCGAGCCGCTGATATCGGTTGCATGGACGAACTGGCGTGCAGATGAACGGAGGGAGGCTGCTGCGTTGGTTCGAAAGAAGGTTGGGATGACGGTGCAGGGATTGGGCTTGGCCGCGCCATGAGATGAGCCGAGGTTCCTACCGTCGCCGACGGAGCACCGGTTGCGTAGGAGGCAGATACCGCATTGGCTGGTTCCGAAGCTACCGGCTGCACGACCTCCGGCTCGACCATCCGTGGCCGCGCGGCGCCAGGATCGGCAAGGGGAGTCGCGGCGCGATAATCCACAGCCACCGCCGGCGCGCTGGTTCTCGCGGACCCCTCGGTCATTCGCTGCCAAGGCTTCTCAAACGTGGGTTCGTCATCCAACTCGCCTTGCGGCAATGAGTTCCGATCCAGATACAGCGAACGGATGGAAGCGACTTCCACCAAAGCTTCTTCGGCACTTTTGAATCGATCCCGCAACCGCCGAGATAGCAAGCGAGCGACCAAACCTTGCGTTCGCTCCGCTATCTCGTCCGTTCGACCCGTCTGCATTCGTGGCGCGTCTTGATTCAACTTCGCAACCGCCAAATGACCCTCTTGCAGATCGCCAAACACATGATGCCCGCAGATGGCGCGATACATCATCGCGCCTACCGCATACAGATCCGCGGTTCCTGTCACGGTTCGAGACCCCAGGATTTGCTCGGGAGCCATGTATTCTAGGGTTCCGAGTACACGATCCCCGCGCGTGATCGCCGTGATTTCTTCTTCGTCTTCCGGCGCTGAAATGATGCGGCTCACGCCAAAGTCGATCAGAGTAGCGCGTGGGCGCTGTCCCGGACGTGGTTTCAGAACGATGTTGCCGGGCTTCAAATCCCGATGAACGATATTGGCCGCATGCAAATCTCGAAGTCCATGAAGGACATCTGATACGATATCGAGCGTAGCTTCGATCGTCAGTGCTTGGTCGTAGGCCAACACGGCATGCAACGTCTCGCCCGGAATGAGTTCCATCACCAGGATGAAACCGTCATCTTCCGTAAGAAAATCAATTAGTTGCGCCACATACGGACTACGGATGCGGACCAGGACTTGCGCCTCTCGACGAAAGCGGGCTTGCACCTCGTTCGCATCGGTTGCGTGAGCAAGCAATACCTTGATCGCCACGCCGACGTTGTCTGAAAGGCGAACACCGGCCCACACCTCCCCCATCCCGCCAACACCAATGCGACGGTCCACCCGGTACATCCCGGCAATCATGGTTCCCGGAAACAAATTCACGTCGACGCACCATAGTACGATACGGCACCGACGAGGCGAACTTCTCTTCGCCTCGGGGGGGGTGATTCTACACAAACCGCCCCAAAGCAGCCTTGCCTTGGGCCTATCGTGTGGCTCGAAGGTGATGTCAAGATGCTCCGGCAGCCTGGGGCATGACATCGACAACAACCCGTGGGATGAAGGGATAGTCCTATGAATCTCGTGCTGCTGGAACCTCAGGATCAACGGCAAGACGGTTGTTTCGAGTTACGCGGCCCGCGGGCCTCGCATATTCGCGAAGTCCTCCGTGCCGTGACTGGACAGCGGCTCCGCGTGGGCATGCTCGAAGGGTCCCCTGGGGTGGGCGAAGTGCTCGAAATCGATGACGAACGAGTATGTTTACGCTGCGAATTCGACACCCTGCGACCGGCTCGCCCCCCCATCGACTTGGTGCTCGCCGTGCCAAGACCCAAATCCCTTAGAAAGCTGCTTCCCGAAATCACCGCTTTCGGCGTGGATCGAATCGTATTGTTACGGACCTGGCGAGTCGAAAAGCCCTTTCTCAGTTCCTCGATCCTCCAACCTGCGGTGTATCGCCCTTTGCTGCACGAAGGCATGATGCAAGGTCGTCACACCCGAGAGCCCCACATCCTCATCGAACCGCTGTTCAATCCTTTCGTCCAAGACCGTCTCGATACCTATTTTTCAAGTGCCAAACACAAAATTGTGGCACATCCCGGAGCAAAACGAAGCCTGGCCCAGCTCGAGATCGAGCCAACCGATCGCGTGGTAGCGGTGATCGGTCCGGAAGGAGGATTGGTGGCTTACGAACTCGATCAATTGGAAAGACACGGATTTCAAACGATGACCATGGGCCCCGCACCGCTGCGTGTCGAAACGGCTTGTGTGGCCTTGATGGCGCAAATCGAACTCCTTCGACAAAGGAAGCGTCGTTGCGACGAGGCATGAAGGTTCAGATTCTGGAGAGTTGCGCTTTCACACGATGCACCAACGCATCGATGTCTTGCCCCGACGATTCGTTATTTCCGCGGGAGCATGGCGAATCAAGCAGCGGACGGTCGGGCAGCCCCAACGCTCGGACCACGTGTTGCAATTTCGAAATCTGTTCGCAGGTGAGAGACTGCACCGGACCCATCAACCGGGCGCGAAACACGATTTCCGCCACATGCTCCATGCGTTCCAACTTGTTGTAGGCATCGAAGATATCCGCGCCCATCGTCAGACTTCCATGACGTTCGAGAAGCAGAGCGTCGTAGTCTCGTACCCACCGACGTACTTCATCAGGAACCTCTTGGGTGGTGGGTGTCGTATAGGGGACCGTAGGAATCGAACCAAAGGTGAGCACGACTTCAGGGAGCAAGCATGCATCCAGTCGTACCCCCGCGAGCGACAACGCGATGCAATGGGTCGGATGAGCGTGAAGCACGGCGCGAACATCCGGACGCTGTTCATACACGGCAAGATGCATCTCGATCTCGCTCGATGGTCGACGCTCACCTTCGACGACGCGTCCGTGCCGATCGACGATGATCAGGTCGTTCGGTTGCATATAGCCTTTATGAATTCCCGTTGGGGTTGCCACGATGTGATCATCGATCAGCACCGAAGCGTTGCCATCGGTGGCGGCAATCCATCCACGCGCATGAACACGACGAAATACCTCGACGACATCTTGCCGTGCGTCACGTAGCCGAGCAGCGTTCACTTGGTTCACGGGATATCGAAAGTGACCTTGGCCGGCCAGCTTCCGGTTTTGGGGAACGTGATTTTCCGAAGGACACCGACCATACAATCCGCGGCATCATCGGCCGTTTCATCGGGTTGTTGGATGCCCACGGAAGCCACGGAACCGTTTTTGTTCACGATGATCGTCGCCACAAACGAACCCGCGACGGCTTTGCGGCAAGAGGAAAGGGATGAGGCATGTTGCGCCACAGCGGAATGAGCTTTGTCAGCGGGCCATTCGACCGGAGGCCGGTCGGCATAGTCGGCAAACGGTAGTTCTTGCTCCGCAATCCCGTCTTCCCCGCCTTCTGGGGTCGGCCATGTCGTGTTACGCACGGCATCGAGAATACATTTTTCGACGTTGCGATCGCCCAGGTTGGTTTCCTTGAGATAAGCCCACTTGACGACGCCACCATGGTTGACACGCAAACGCACGATTGTGTCGCCAGAAATCATATCGCCGCCCTGTTTTTGGCAGTCGGTCATGGGTCCACGCCACACCCGTTCGAACGTCGAACGGACTTGCGCTTCATCGAGCACGCCAATCTCACCGTACATCATGAGCTTGGGCTTTTCTGGAACCGGTTCGGCAACCGGCTCTTGCACCACCATCGGTTGTTTCGAACACCCTGATGAAATCAGGAGAAGAGCAAAAAATAGACGCGTTCGCATGAGAGTATCGTGGCGGAATATCAATCGCGAAGTTCGTGAGCGGCGATGACGAGACGTTGAATCTCGCTCGTTCCTTCATAAATCTCGGTGATACGGGCGTCTCGGTAATGTCGTTCAAGGCCGTATTCACGGGTATATCCGTAACCGCCGTGAATTTGGATTCCTTTATGAGTGATGAAGGTAGCTGCTTCACTCGCCAGTAGTTTTGCCATGGCCGATTCGCTCGAATGACGAATACCTCGGTCTTTCAACCATGCGGCCCTAAGCGTGAGCAAACGCGCGGCATCGAGTTGCGTGGCCATATCGGCCAACATGAACTGAATGGCTTGCAAGTTCGCGATCGGTCCGCCGAAAGCCTTGCGCTCTTTGGCGTAGACAATGGATTTTTCGAGGGATGCGCGCGCGATGCCGAGCGCTTGCGCGGCAATACCGATACGCCCGCCATCGAGCGTGGTCATGGCAACTTTGAACCCCTTATGTTCGGGACCGAGCAGGTGTTCTTTCGACAGTTTCACATTCTCGAAGTACAGGGTGCAAGAATGCGCCGCGTGGATGCCAAGCTTTTCGTCGGGCGGAGACTTGGTGACGCCCGGCAAATCCGTCGGAAAAAGCAAAGCGTGATGCTTGAGTCTCTTTCCGTCGCGTCCACTGACTGCGAAAACGATGACAAAATCCGCGTGATTTCCACAGGTTATAAAATTCTTCGAACCGTTGAGAATGAGGTCGTCGCCCTGCGTTTCGACACTCGTGACCATGGTCTGGGCGTCGGAGCCGCTCATGGGTTCGGTAAGGGCGAAGCTGCCAAGTTTGGCACCGGAAGCACAAGGAACGAGGTATTCGCGCTTTTGTTGTTCCGTTCCGAATTTCAGAACCGGATCGCAGAACAGTGAATTGTTGACGCTCATGATGACGCCGGTGGAAGCGCAGGCGCGGCTGATTTCTTCCATCGCCAGCACGTAGCTGACGGTATCCATGCCCGATCCGCCCCATTCGTCGGGAATGGCAACCCCCATGAAGCCGAGTTCTCCCATTTTTTGAACGAACTCGGTAGGCCAGATGCCCTTTTCATCGAGCAAGGCGGCTTTGGGTTCCACTTCCCGCGTGGCGAAATCCCGAGCCGTATCACGAATCATTTTTTGTTCTTCGGTGAGATCGAATTCCATGTTCTGTTCCCTGGTTGCCTACTGTTTCGTCCGCAGGTCGCTCATGGAGGGGCGTCGTCAGGTCTATTACCGATGCTGGCAGGTGGAGGCAACCCGGATAAAATCGGCTCAGGGTAGGCATTCGTTCAGTTTCGGGTGGCTCCCCACGAAAAACGTCGTGACAGACCCCCAAAGACGCGGTATCCCTAGCGTGTTATTTCATGGAGGATGGGCTGTGCGTCATCGAGCGGCCCAAGGCCCGCCGGAAGCGGCGGCTGGGATGAGAGTGAAAAAGGAGTGCTTATGATGAAAACCGGTACCAAGCGAAGCGTGATTCTATCGAGCCTGCCCTTGCTTGCCCTCGGGGCGATGATGATCCCGGGGTCGGCCTGCGATAAGATTGAAGAGGTACAAGGGGCTGTCTGCTGCGATGCGGACGATTTTCAAGTTGGCGGAACCATCTCGGCAAAAATCGGCGGCGGTGCCCAAGCCCAGGTCGCCGTTCAGGCCATCGCAGACCTCGCTGGCGTTGCAAGCGTCATGGTCGACGACCTCACGGTAGCTTGCCGAAACATCGCGCAAGATCTCGACGCACCGGAAGACAAGCAAAAGGAAGCGGACGCCAAGGAAAACAAGCGTGACAAGGTCAAGGCGTGGTGCGAGCTCGCGGTTGCCCAAATTGGAAGCTTCAAAGGAAGCGCCAAGCTCACGATCAAGGTCGATCCGCCCAAGTGCGAGGCTTCCGTCTCCGCGAAAGCATCCTGCCAGGGTAGCTGTTCGGCCGAGGCAAGCTGCGATATCAAGGCCAATCCTCCCACCTGCGAAGGTGGTAGCCTCGAAGTCGCTTGCAAGGGCGAATGCACCGCGAAAGCGGGCGCTTCTCTCAAGTGCGAAGGCTCCTGCGGCGGCGAATGCAAAGGCTCCTGCGAAGCCCAGGGCGGCGTCAAGTGCGCTGGCAAGTGCGAAGGCACTTGCGAAGGTGACGGTTCCGCCGGCAACGAGGGTATCCAGGCCGACGGCACCTGCAAGGGAACTTGCAAAGGCACGTGCGAAGTCACCGCCCCTGGTGCCTCCTGCACAGGCTCCTGCAAGGGCGAGTGCAAGGGCTCTTGCACGGGTTCGGCGGAAGCCTCCGTCAAGTGCGATGGCGAGTGCAAAGCCGACTTCGAGCCTCTCAAATGCACCGGCGGCGAACTCAAGGGCGGTTGCCAGGTCGATGCCAAGTGCGAAGCAAACTGCGACGCCAGCGTCAAGGCCAAAGCCGAATGCAAACCCCCGGCCGTCGTGATCGATTTCCAGGCCGCCGCCGACGCCAAGCTCAACAAACTCAAGGCTACCCTCGAGGCGAACCTTGGGTTCATCTACGGCGCGGAAGCCAAGGTCAAGGGTCTTGTCGATATCTCCGGAACCCTGTCCGGAAACGTCAGCGGACTCGTTGAAATCAAGGCCGCCTGCCTTCCCGCTGTGGCCAAGGCCATCGACGGCGCGGTTACCGATATCGGCGTGTCCGTCCAGGTCACCGGAAGCATCGTCGGAAGCATCAAGTAGCCCATCCTGCCCCCTCGTCTCCCTCTCGCAACATAACCCCTCGCTTCTTTCCCCTTCGCTCATCCTCAGGTAAACTGTAGCCCATGCGATTCGTCCATGGCGCTTTCCTGTCGACAGCTATCGTCTGTCTCACCGCAAGCTGTTACTCCACCAAAGTCAACACCCCACAAGACGAGGAAGATGTGTTTGCCGGCACATCGCTCGATCCGAACGCGGCTCCGGTCAACGAAGCACCTCCGCCCAAAAACGCAAAAGAACCAGACCGGGAATTCATCAAAGACATGCTTCGCAGAAGTGCCGATCAGGCCGCGAAATGCAATGTAGAAGCCAATGCGGGCCCTCGCAGCAACGTCTACGTCAATGTCACCTTCACACGCAACGGTCGTGTCTCCAAAATCGATGTGGCTCCCCCCCATCGCGACACTCCCATCGGCGATTGTGTTCAACGAGCCTTCGAAGGCATTTTCGTCACGGGCTGGCAAAGCAATGAATCAGTCACGATGGAGCGCATCGTCGACTTCAATAAAAAAGCACAAGATCCAACTCCTTAGTCTTTCCACGCCGCTCGTTGTCATCTCGTGGTACTCGGCAACTATCCCACCTCCATCGAACCTCTTCACCCCACTTTCGCTCATCGCTCCCATTTATGGATCAAACACGATGATGCCACCCACCCCGTCTACGGAGGAAACAAAGTCCGAAAACTCGAAGGATTGTTGAGGGATGCAAGGCAAATCCAAGCACGCCGTATCGTTACCTTCGGAGCCGCGGGTAGCCATCATGTGCTAGCCACGGCCATCCATGGCTCAAGCCACGGATTTCCGGTAGCCGCGCTGCTCACACCCGTTCCGTGTAGCGCACACGCACAATCGAATCTCCGCTGGTCCTTGCAGGTGGGTTTGACAGCATACCCTTGTGCCCATCCTTCCCTCATCCCCTTCGTCCTCCCTCGCATCCTGCGTCAAGGTGATATGCTCATCCCTCCCGGCGGAAGCAACGCGTCTGGCTCCATCGGTTACGCCCTCGCGGCACGGGAACTCGAATCTCAAGTCCACGCAGGTTTGGTACCAGACCCCGACGTCATCGTCGTCGCACTCGGTTCCGGCGGTACCGTGGCAGGACTGCTGGCTGGATTAGAAGAAACTTCGCTTCGTTGTGTCGTTCATGCCGTACGTGTGTTTCCCTGGCCGTGGATCAACGAACTTTCCGTACTTACCCTCGCACGAAGCGTGGCACGTCGTCGTGGCACCACCCCATCGTGGCGCTCCTTACGAAAACGTCTGTGGATCGTGAACGATCGGCTCGGACGCGGCTACGGTTATCCCACACCGTGGGGAGAACGAGCGATGCGAATGGCCGATGACATGGGCATCGAATTGGAGGCAACCTACACGGCCAAAACTTTTTCGCATGCGTTGCGTCTCGCGCAATCGGCGCAGGTTCGGAACATCTTGTATTGGCATACGCTATCGAACGCAAAGTGCCCATCTCTCGATAGGGACATACCCGCAACACTCGAGTCGTTGTGGCTTCCGCCATCGTGACGACATCTACGCAAGCGTTTGTTTTTACAAGATATTTTATCCACGTGGTGGCGCGTAAAAGTCAACCAGCTCAATCGGCTCTGGCGACAAACGCATGCGCACGCGAGAGCGCGTTCCGTGAGAATCACCCCCAATTTGGAAAGGCGTCGCCGGATCGATCTCAATGGTGACATCCTCGACGAGGAAGTCTTCGATCACCTTGGGGTTATGGTATTCGCCCCGCCATATCGCCGGAAAGTTACGAATGAACGTGGGCACAGGAACCGTGGAGACGCGCAATGCCATGCGGTCTTCACGCTCTTCCGCATACGGAAAGATGCGGAATCCAAAGCCATAATACGGGATGGTGGAGCAGGAAGCGAGCTTGACCTTTCCCTCGAAAATGACACTGCCTTTGGGAATGGGAGCCCCGATGAACGAGCCGTTGTACCCCACGTGAAAGGCATCGGCTCCTTCATTGATGATACGGCAATGCGGCATGGCGTGAATCATGTAAAACGGAAAGGTGCGTGTGAAGGTGGACATCGCGTAGATCATCTCACCGGTGACATACTTGCCGACGACCGGCAGATTGAGCATCCATTCTTTGGTGAGTTCTTTGTGGTGAAGCACGACCGCATCGATGCCGAAACCACAGAATGGGGAGAGGAAATCATCCGCCTCGATGAGCCGCATGGACCTGCTTCCGGCCTCTTGTCGAAGGCGTAAAATATCGGCGGCAAGACCTCGACCTTTGGCTTTGCTGGCCCCCACGACCCAGGCAAGCGAATTGCCCGTCCCAAGTTTCAGCAATCCAAACCGCGGTGGCTTTTTATCGAGCTTGCGGCACGCTCGCACCACCTCCGTCACCATCACCGTAAACGTACCGTCCCCACCACCCGTCAATACGGTCCCATAACCTCGTTCCGCAATCGTTCGTGCGATTTGAGGTCCTTCTTCGAGTCGTCGCGATACGAAAAGGTCCCCACCAAGGAGTATTTGGTCCAAGGTTTCGACAACATCGCGGGTTACGTTTTTGGCGTTGCCATTGACCACGACCGCAATCCGCTCATTGGCAGGAGGCAACGAGGGGGAATGGGGGTGGCGTTGCGACGGGGGGTTGACATCGGACGTCATGGCCTGCCTGTAGCACGCGACGAGCATAGCGGGAATGCAAGTTGCTGGACGCAAGGGGAACGAATTGCTAAGGCGAGCGTGTAGACGGATGGACCCTTCTTCGAGAACCCCGCGGGAGGCGTACCGAACGAAATTGGGTAGGGAAATGGCTACGAAACCGAAGAAGCCGCCGACAAAAGGCAATAAGCCGTCAAAAACTGGCGGTTCGTCATCACGGACGGGGAAAAAAGTGGTTCGCTCCCCCAAGTCCGAAACCTCGTCGAAAGGGAAATCAGCCTCGGAAAAGCCCTTGGCCGAAGCCGGTTCGAGCAAGGACGAACCTCGTCACATGGGAATCCGAGGAGCCGCGCCCTGGGCTGCACGGCACGCCGAAAAACATAGGGAGGAAGCCCGCGCCCGCGCGGCCGAACCACCCCTTCCCGGCTCGGCAAGAGCTACCCTCCGCGTGCCTACCGGTGCCGAGGAAATCAAAGCGCGAATTGCCTCGCTTCACAATATCCTTCAGAAAATCAATACGTTACGAAAAAATTACGAACAGAATTTTTTCGCGATCGGAAAATTATTACGGGATATCCGCGACAGCAAACTCTACGAAGTACATGGCTTCGGCTCCTTCGAAGCGTTCGTCGAACGAGAAGTGAAACTCGGAAAAACAACTTCCATCCGTCTCGCCCGTGTCACCGAGGTGTTCCAAGAACAAGCGGCCATCAGCTATGGCGTGGATCTGGTGTTGCAAGCACTGGCAACCCTCGAATCGGGCAAAAAAACCGGCGGTACTAACCTCCAACCCTTCTCCGTCGGCGCAAGCCCCCCCCCGCTGCCCATGCGCCCACCATTGCCCAAAAAATAGCATCCAATAACACTCACCTACCTCTGCACTCAACGTCATGAAGTTCGTGGACGAATGCGAAGTCACAGTACACGCCGGCGATGGTGGCAACGGTTGCATTGCCTTTCGACGGGAAAAGTATATTCCTCACGGTGGGCCTTCCGGCGGTGATGGGGGAAAAGGAGGCGACGTCGTTTTCGAAGGCGCGGGCGGAATGTCCACCCTCCTCGATCTCACCTACTCCCATGATATCCGCGCCAAACGGGGCCAGCACGGGCAAGGAAAGGACCGTTACGGACGCTCCGGAGATGATGCTGTCGTGCGCGTTCCCATCGGTACACGAGTCATCGATACCGAAACCGGCGAGATGCTCGGTGACGTCTTGACGCACGGCCAGAAACTCATCGTCGCAAAAGGCGGGGCCGGCGGACGCGGCAACATCCACTTCGCAACACCGTATGATCGCGCGCCACGACGGGCGGAGCCGGGCGTACCGGGCGAAATCCGAAAACTGAAACTTAGTCTCGTGGTCATGGCCGATGTCGGCTTGCTGGGCTTTCCCAATGTAGGGAAAAGCACGTTGATCCGAGCGGTTTCAAGAGCCCGCCCCCGCGTCGATGACTTCCCGTTCACCACAATTCGTCCGCACCTCGGAATCGTATCCGTCGGCAGTCACGAGCAAACCACGCAATTTGCCATGGCCGATATCCCAGGATTGATTCCTGGCGCCAGCCAAGGCGTCGGCCTTGGTATCCGTTTTCTCAAACACCTGGAGCGCACACGCGTGCTGCTGCACCTCATCACCCTCGATCATGAGGAAACGCGCGACCCCTGGAACGATTACCTCGCCATTCGACAAGAACTCGCGGCGTTCGATGAAAACCTCGCTCGTAAACCAGAACTGGTCGCCTTGTCGAAAAGCGATATCACCGAGGTACGAGAAGCCTATCCCACCCTAGCGGACCAGTTCGCAAGCCATGGCATTCATTTGCATTTGATCAGCGCCGTGACTGGAGAAAACACAGGGCCACTCATGCTCGAACTGGCATCCGCCGTGACGAAAGCTCGTCACGCAGACGTAAGCGACAGCAGCGAACCCGATGACTCAGCCTCGAGCACGGACTTCCACCGTAATATGAACGATCCCTAAATCCTCTGGAATCGACGCCGCATACGATGCCGGATCCCCCGGCCCCTCCACCGCAAGCACACACGCGTAAATCCCCGGACCAATGGACCATATATGCAGGTCGACGACCCGCGCTTCTGGCTCGATCGCGCTTCGCACTCTCGCCACCATCGGTTCCGGCGCTTGCCGATCCAACAACACGGCGCTCGTATCGCGCACAAGACCCAAAGACCATTTTCCCACCAACAGCGCGCCTACAATCCCCATGATCGGATCCAACCACACCCACCCGAAGTACTTGCCAGCAAGCAAAGCCACAATCGCCGCCACTGACGTCAACGCATCGGCCAATACGTGAAAATACGCTGACCGAAGATTATGGTCCTCATGCACATCATGATCCGAAGCGTCATGATTCGGTTCATCCTTCGAATGCCCATGCCCTCCTTGGAGAAATACCACCGATATCGCATTGACCGCCAACCCCACCACAGCCACAAAAAGCGCGTGATCAAAAACGATATCGACGGGCGAAATGATCCGCCCCACGCTTTCGAACGCCATGAAGCCGGCAAACAATCCGAGCAATACCGATCCAGTAAAACCTGCCAGCGCGTTGACCTTGCCGGTCCCAAAACTATAACGACGATCCGAGGCGTGACGTCGGGCATACACGTAGGCAGCCGCCGAAATCGTCAGCGCCGCGGCATGCGATGCCATGTGCAACCCATCGGCAAGCAACGCCATCGAGCCATAGACCAATCCCGCCACGATCTCGACGACCATCGTGACCGCGGTCAACACGATGACGATGATGGTTTTTCGCTCACCAGGCCGCTTCCGCTCTTGCCCAAAGGAATGATCGTGACCCGAAACCATCGTCGCTTGAAATCCGTTTATGCTCGCGATGACCGTCTTGCTCGCAAGCCCATGAGATCCAACACAGCCACTTCGCTTGTAATACAGCTTCGATCAAGATGGTACGGCCCCCGTCGTCGGAGCAGCGCCTCAACGCCCCATCAGCACACCACCCACAGGTTGCGATCGTATGGCCTCAGTCTACCCCCCGAGCCACGAAACGACGTACGACCGGCTCCAAAGGCTCGTCCGTTCGCATTCGCACATATCCGGCTCCCAGCTTGCGCGCCACCGCTCGCAATTCTTCACATAACCCTGTAAATCTCAACATATACGCCTCGAGGGCCGCCGGATCCATCGTCACGTCCACCGTCGCGCCCGTCTCCCCATCCTCGAGTGTCCAATCCCCCTCCCAAGGCGGCTCCACCTCTTCCGGCGTCACCACATGCACCAACGCCAAGTCGTGACCCGCGGACTTTGCCCGACTCAGCGACGCCGTCACAAGCCCCCCATCCAAAAAGTCGCTGATGACCACAAGCATCCCTGGACGATGGGAACGTTGCACCACCGCATCAATCGCTTTGGAAAGATGCGTCGCTCCACCTGGTTGCAACGCTTCCAATGACTTGAGAAAGGATGCCACACCCCCTCGCCCCCGGGCGCTACGACTCATGCTCTTGATCCCCTCACCGACCGAAAACACCTGAGCACGCTGCGAGCTTGCCATCACCATGTACCCAATCGCAGCCCCCACCCGTCTGGCGATATCGAACTTCGAAGGAACTCCGTAATCCAACGATGCCGATGAATCCACCAGCAAACGAAGCATCACGTCTTCTTCCATCCGAAACAGCTTGAGCACAGGCTCGCCCGTCCTCGCATACGCCGCCCAATCGATGCGTCGTAAATCATCGCCTGGCGCATACGGGCGATGGTCCTGGAACTCCGCGGAGCCTCCTCGACGCTTTGCGAGTTGATCTCCCGCCGACCCCGACCGCGCCTTGATTTCCAGACGCCGTCGTAACGCCTCTAGCTCTTTGAGAAAAGCGGCATCGAGCAACGCGCTCATGCCCCCGATTCCCCTTGCCCAACGAGGGCGTTTTCGGGTGCGGAATCCAAATTTTGTTGTTGTAAATCCATACGTTGCAATTCTTCGTCTTCTTGCGCCAGCATTTTTTCGGATTCCGAAAGCATGGCGAAGTGCTCATGGATGATCCGCTTCGCTCGCACCGATGCCGCCGCGAACAGTCCCAATCCAATGAGCGCCCAGGCCGAAGAACAGATGACCCCAACGATGGTCGCCAGCCCACGTTGGGCCTTGTCGAGCATGCCGACCAAAACAAATGCAAAAAACGGTGAGGGAGCCGCAACGATCAGCGCTTCATCACTTCCTTCCGAAATGACCCCCGCAATCGCCGCGACAATCCAAGGTCCCGCGGCAGACAAAAAGATGGCAACCAATAGCAACACGCGCGCTACGCCCGAAGTAGAAGCTTTCGTTCGAATCCATGCGGCAAACCCACCAAGAAACAATAAGTAGGTGGCCGCATATTCAACGAAGGCTACCACACGCTCCGCTTCAAGTTGCCGATCGGTTACATGCGGCGACAACAGACTGACCGCCACACCCGCCACCGCCAACACGAGTATCCCAACACTACCCAACACAAATACCAAGGAAATGGTTTTTACCAATCCGGGCCCCATGAAACGCGTAAGCTGACTTGCTTTTTTTCGCTCCCAATGCACGAGCACCCGCCGCGATGGGCCGATGGCATCCCCTTGAAAAACGAAGAAGGCAAACACTACGAACGAAAACAGAATCGACACACCCACCATGATCGAACCGGATGGCTTGCCATTCCCCAAAGTTACGACGGGAATGACGATGGCGGCCGTCAACAGAGGAACCATGACCACGTACCATCGCTTCAACCCCGTGGCGCGATCGTCGGTCAAGCTGGTGAGATTGGCGACGGTGATCTCGTAAAAAAACCAGGCGGGGACCGTCAATCCTGCGATGGGGATGACGACCAAGAAGGTGATGTACTCGAGAGAAAAGGGAGCGCGTTCATAGGCCGTAGGGAGCCATACGGGAGCGCCGCCAATCACCGCTGGCCAAGCATCGTTGGCCGCCACGGAAAGGCCAACGCCCAACCCCAAGTAGGCCACGAGCGTTAGCGGAAACGCGAGCAGAAGGGAAAGCAAAATCGCGGTACGACCACTAGCCAATGCCGAACTGATGGCAAGACCGAAGGCGACCCCCAACAAGGCAAAAAGAAACAGGAAAAAAAACGCGACCACCACCTCTAACGCGGTCACCCCACCGAAAAGAAACGACAGCGCCCCCACGGGCGCCAACATCACGATGTACATCGATATGTTGGTGAAAGCCGACAAAAACTTTCCCCGCGCTATCGTCTTCGGAGGCAAGCCTGTCAGAATCACCGCCTCCCACGTTCTGCCTTCTCGCTCCGATGCCACACTGTTGGCCGCCAAAGCCGGTCCCAACAAGGTCACCACGAAAAACGCAAGCGAGAAAAACGTGTGAAATAACGTAATTCCAATGGTGGAAGGCGAAGCGGCCACACTCATGATGCCGCCAATCGCGGTCATGAGCAAAGCCACCAGCGCCGTAATCGTCATCAGGATGATAGGGGTTCGCCCTAAGCGCGCCGCTTGGCGAAGTTCCCGAATCCAAATCGGATTAGGATTGTTTCGAACACGCCGAAGGCTCGTTCGCGCCAAATCCACCGCCCGCGACGAAGGTGGCGAAGGAACGAACGAAGGAGTCCCGGTCTGGGCACTCATTGCACTTCTCCCTGGGTGACTTCGAGGAAGATCCGCTCCAATTCGCTTCGCTCAGGCTCGACACCCACAACGGCTACCCCATGGGTCACCAGATGGCGCACCAGGTCCGCAATCAACGCGTCCGAACCTTGATAACCGACCAGCAAATTGCCGCTCGCATGCACCTCGACTTCCAAAATACCCGGACCACCCCAAAGAAGCTGCGCCGCTTGGTTGGCATCCGTCAACACGCGAAGCTTAAGACGTTTTCGCGCCGAACCTGGAACCGGTACTCCCCCCGGCGTTACCGCGGGTTGAACCGCCGACTGCCCCCCTGGCGCTTCCACCCCCGTCGCACTCGCCTGCTGTGGTTGCCCCTGCGGCGACGACGGAAGCTGTGCTGGCCGATCCTCGGCTGCGTGATGACCGTACGCCATGGCGTAACGCCGACGTTCAAGCTGTTCCGCAATCCCCGCGATGGGGCCGGCAACCACCAATGCCCCTCGCTCCAAAATCGCCACCGATGTGCATACATCCGCAAGTTCCGTAAGGATATGCGACGATAGAAAAATCGTTTTTCCCAACGCGCGAAGTTCGAGCAACAAGTCACGCATCTCGATGCGCGCACGAGGATCCAAGTCGCTCGCGGGCTCATCCAACACCAGGATTTTAGGGTCGTGCAGCAATACCCGCGCAAGCTGCAGACGCTGCTTCATCCCCTTGGACATCTCGACCACGAGCTTGTCCTGAAGCTTCTCCAGATCCGTCAGTTCCATCACCGTCTCGACGACCCCAAGATGCGGAATTTGATAGGCGTCGGCGAAAAACTCCAGATACTCGCGAACCGTCACTCGCTCATACACCCCCGCATGATCCGGCATGTACCCGATTATCGCCCGGACCGACTCAGAATCGACAGCCACATCATAGCCGTCCACCTCCACCCGCCCCGCCATCGGCTCGAGCAACGTCGCGATAATCCGTATCGTCGTTGTCTTTCCCGCCCCGTTCGGACCAATGAATCCAAATATCTGACCATGCTCCACATCGAAGGTCACGTCTCGCAACACATCGAAGGCCCCGAAACGATGCCACAAATGACGAACCCGAATCGCATACGGACTGTGATTGCGAGGCGCCGTCGCAGAAATCGATACTGAATCAAGGGAAGAATCCACGATCGAGATGGTACTCATGGCACTCCCCCCCAACCGACCACGCGAATCAACACACGGTCCATGTCCACTCCCAATCCCGCGTCACTGCTGTACCCCTCCCCTCCCTCCATCTGCGCCAAAACAACCGGCACATCCTCAGGCCACCAATTCACTTGATTGCTAACCGTCGCACCTATCGCCGCCCATGCGGCTACAAGCCCCTTCGATTCTTTCTCCAAATCGTGTCGAATCGGCTCGAGTTCCACCTCCGTCAACGAACTTCTCACCCGCCACGGTTTGAACGCCATCGACACCCCCTCGGCCATCCGTTTGCTCTCCCCATCACGAATCCGAGAGAAAAAATACACGTTGCGCTCCCCGCCTCGCACCGTCGCCGGCTCAATCGCTATCACCGCGCGCAAGTCCCGAGCCACCCGGTTGGTCACGACCATCCCCCCTTGCTCATCACGCGTAATGCTCACCCCTGCCCCCAGCGACGCAAACCCATCTTCCCGAATCACCAGCGTTTCCCACGGTATGGTCGAAAGGCCCACTAGCTGAACCCCGTCCCGATCGACACGCAACGCCCGCTTCGCCCCCGCCCGGGGTACCGTCACGGTATCAAGAACGCTACTCAAGTCTGAGGCACGGATCGTCAGTTTTCTCGAATTCGAAGTAAAAAACGCTCGATACCGGCAGGCCGAGGCCTTGGACATGCCCGATGCAGCCTCAATCAACGTCAAATGCCTTGCTTTTCCCGACCAGCCTTTCGCGAAAATGCCTAAAAACACCATGAGAAAAAACGTAACGGACGACATCACGGGCAAGATCCAAAGCGCGCGCAAAGGACGCTGTTGACGCGCGGCGCGCGTGAAGTTGATGGGCCCCGCCAATACCGAATACACGAGCAACAACAAGGCCGCCACAATGATGGCCCAACGACTGCTCTGGTTCGGATCCAGGAGTTTGAACACCCCACCCACCTGATACTCGTCGGGAAATGCCGTGCCGTGGGGCACGATGAGATGGCGACGGCGTTCCCACGCGTGCGTGAGCAATTGAAGCATCCGTGACTTCACCCAGGCATCGTCCACACCCGGCGCTTGCGTGGGATCGAAAGCAAGAACGTGAACCTCACCAAGACCATAGCTTGCCCCCGCACCAAATAACGTCGGCCGTAGATTGCCTCCCGAATAACCAACCAAGTCCTTATCCACTTCACTCCCCGGTGTGACCAACTTGCCCGGCAGGTCCGGATCCCCCCCCCCGGAACCCCGATCATCGGGATCAGGTATTTTTTCCGCGGGCATGCGACGAAGCGCCCGAGACACCGGTACGGTTTTGATTTCACCTCCCGTCATGGAAATCAAAGGCTCGCTTCGTAGATCCTCGGGGCGTGCCACTGCCAACGCCAACGTCCCGCCCGATAGAACATAATTCGCCAACGCATCGAGCTGCATCCCCGTCAAACGCGAAAGCTGGTCCGTTCGCATCACCACCAGCGTCGCCGCCGCATACCCCGCCGCCCGATCCGGCAATACCGGATCGCCCGTCGACGTATCCAAACGCACTCCCCCTGTCGCCACATTCACTCTTCCACTGGCATGCGTTCGAGGAGGCAAGTTGCCCGGATCGAAAGAAAGCAACGTGGGAGCATCCCGAAGCGCTCCCGCAAGTCTCGGCGGCTCGGTGGCATCAAGCAGAAACGGCACCGCCGAACCCAATGTCGGCAACGTCGTCGTAGCCACCTCCTCGCCAGCCTCGTTGGTCACCACCAACAACAACGAACCTCCAGCATTCACAAATACCCGCGTCGGAAGCCTTACGTTGACCGCTGCCCCCGACGACACCGCAAAGGTCGTCGTCACACGCAATTCGTCATTGACACCATATCCCGCCGCACTGCGAATCTCCACCTCCCCCTGCTCCAAGCGCGGGCCATCATTTTCGATGCGAACGACACATTCGATCCATGCCCCATTGATCGGTGTGTTAGCCCCCATCACCGGCGCTGCCGAAACGCGCAATTCTGCACGGGCCGTCGTCATCGACAATAATGACAACACGATCCCCACGAAAGCGCTTACCCAGGCGCGTTGCATCGCCCCTACCCTCTCCTTACCGCTTGATCCACCGATTCCGGACGACTCGGCACCGAACGTATCAACTCTTGCACGATCTCATCGGTCGTAACCCCATCGGCTTCCCCCTCGAACGACCGGATGATTCGATGCCGAAGACAAGGCAAAGCCACTCGCTGAACATCTGCAAAAGCCACATGAGCCCGCCCTTCGAGCATCGCCACTGCCTTCGAAGACAAAATCAGCGATTGCGCGCCACGAACCCCCGCACCAAAACGTACGGCTTGTTTGACTTTCTCCGGCGCAAAAGACGACGAAGGATCGCTGGCCGCGACCATCCGCGCCGCATATCGCAAAACAGGCTCCGCTACCGCTATGTCGCGACACAAGGAACGCAAAGCCAGCACATCGTCTTGCCCCAACACCTTCGCCGGTGGCGCAACCTCATGCCCCGTCGTACGCACGAGAATCTGCGTCAACTCGTCTTCCGTGGGCATCGGCACCATCACCTTGAGCAAAAAACGGTCAAGCTGCGCTTCCGGAAGAGGATACGTGCCCTCCATCTCTATCGGGTTTTCCGTGGCGAGAACGAAAAACGGCTCCTGTAACCGATGACGCTCCCCCGCAATCGTCACCGCATGCTCTTGCATGGCTTCCAACAACGCACTTTGCGTCTTGGGCGTCGCACGATTGATCTCATCGGCAAGAATCACCTGACCAAAAATCGGCCCCTTGTGCAGCGAAAAATGCCGTCCACCGCTTCCCCCCGCATCCATGATCAATACCGTGGTGCCCGTGACATCGCTCGGCATCAAGTCCGGCGTAAACTGAATTCGGCTAAACACCAGATCCAACGCACTCGCCAACGTGCGCACAAGCAAGGTCTTTCCTAGCCCCGGCGCCCCTTCGAGCAATACGTGCCCCCCCGCGATGATCCCCCATAAGACTTGATCAACCACCGCATCCTGACCAACCACCACCGTCGCAATCGCTCCCCTGAGCAGTTGACTCGCTTGCGATGCTTGCGCCAATCGGACTTCGAACGAGGCTAAGTTCGTCATGCTGGTTCCTGGACAAGAACCCTAGCGCGACTCGCTAAGCCCGCAAAGCATTGGCTTCCACGAACCTCACACGATTCAATCTTCCCCCCACCACGACCGAACGCCATTCCATCCCCCGGCGGGAGAAATAAAAATATAATAATTACAGCAAGTTACGCCTATCAAGGACTGAAATAGCGACCCACTTGCTCTCGGTATTCTTCCGGGATCTCGGAGCGCTCCACTCCCCCTACCTCACCGGTGGATGCCTCGCCAATCCCATCCAAACCACGAACATTCGCAGACTCCCCCGCACGCCCCTTTCCCCTGCCGGTCACCACCCCGGGCATCGGCGCCCCCGGATTCAGCTTCCCTCCGGCCCGAGCACGAAACCCATCCCCCTCAATCTCCGGTGTGCTGCCCTTATGGTCCCCTCGCCCTTTGTCATGATGACTCCCCGTGCCCCCCATATCCTTGGAATTACCCTTGTCCGTAGAGTTTCCGCCCGGTGAAGCCCCAGGGGTACCGCCACTGTTCGGAACAGGCACGGGCGCGGTACCAAGCCCCTTTTGCCCTTGCCCAGGTCCCTGCGGCCCTTGTTGTCCAAGCTCCCGCTCCGCTTCCCCAAGCCCCTTCTCCGCATCCCCCAACGCTCTATCCCGCTCGGCCTCGTCGCTGTGCGGCGGCTCGTTCGCCATCTTCCGTAACATCTCCTCGAGCGCACGCTGCCCCTCGGGCGTCTCGAGTCTATCCGCAAGTTCCTCCAGTTGTTCTTTCGTCATGGACTCGCCCGGCGATTCACCGTCTTGCTTGTTCATCTGCTCTTTCAAACGTTCTGCAAGACGTTTTCGCTCTTCCGGTGTCATATTTTTCAAAGCATCCGCCATCCGCTCCGCCAACCGTCCGGCACTTTCATCCGTCCCTTGCTCGCGAAATTCATCGAGCTGTTCTTTCATCTGCGGCGGCATATCGTCGCCAAACGCATCGGCAAACTGACGCAGCGCCTCATCGCGCTTGGCTCGCTCCTCCAACAATCGTTTCTGCTCCTCGAGCATCTTCGCCACATCTTTCGCGTTGTTCTTTCGCGCTTCTTCCGCGGCCTCTTCCAATGCTTTTTTCGCCAGCTCCCGATCCTGTTTCTCGAGCTGGTTCGCAAGCTTCTGCATCTCTTCATCGAATCGCGTCAGGTCCCGATCGCCCAATGCCTTCGCCGCTTCCTTGAGCATCTTTTCCTGCGCCAATCGGCCGTGCGCCGCCTCAAGGCCCGCACGTTGCTCCGAGCCGCTCATCCGCGCTCGCTCCGCTGCAATCTCGTCCCGCAAACGAGCCATCTCACTTTGCGCTTCCCTTCGCTCCATGCCCTTTTCGAGTTGTTCCTTGAGCTTACGCGCATCCTCGCCAATTTTTTTCAATCGCTCGCGTTGTTCCGGGTCCGGCGTCTCCAAACGACCTAGCTCCACCGCCTTTTCCAAAGCCTCGATCTCCGCCACTCGCACGATATCCGCACCGGGCTCGATCGCCGTCACAGGCGCCAACGGCAGTTCCGTGATGCTCACCCACACCAACGCCCCCACCCCCACGGGAATCAAAAGGTGAACGGCACTCAAGACCGCTGGCCTCGCCCGTTTCGGATTGCCTGCGGCCAATACTTCCGCCGCTTTCGTCACCACCACCGCCCGCGCCGCATCGTCTTCCCCCTCCTCGTCTCGCAACGCGATCGCCGTCGTTATCGTCTCTTTCGAAGCCAACCTTCCATCCAAGTACAACGCAACTTCCACATCGCTCCATCGGCGACGCAGCGCCCAGCCGGCACCGAGCATCAACCCCACCACACCTGCCGCGGCCATATAAGGCCGCACGGCTCCCTGCCGCAATCTCCAGGCTCCTACGGCTAGCAAAGCACCAACGACCAAACCAATGGCGAGTCCCGTCAAAGCGCGATGGATCGTCATGCGCGCCCGCACTCGACGCGCCCATTTCTCGAACAGTCCGTAAAACCGGTTTGGCTCTGCTCGTGGTTCTGTTCGCATAAGCGTATCTGTAGCGCTCCTGCGCACGTGGAGCAATCCAACACGCATGGCCTTCTTCGATGAAATTCTCTTTCACCACGGGATTCCCCCACGAAAGACGAAGAGAAAACGATGAAGCCCCCTTTTTCCCCTTGCTTGCACGAGCCCCAAAACGCTGGGTTCTTCCTCCTTCCATCGTGGTTCGTGATATCCTTGCTCAATCGGTCCTTCACCATTCCCGCGGGAGGAGTACGTGGAAAACCTCAGCATAGAGCAAGCTCTTCGCAATGCCGTGGAAGCAGAGCTTGCCGCTGCACGGTTTTATTCACGCCTGGCGGAACATACGACCGACCCCACCGCGCGTCGGCTCGTGCAACAACTGCACGACGATGAACTCAAACACGCTGCCGCCATCGAACTGATGTCCCGGCGTTTGGGCAAGGTACTTCCGGTTCATGCCACTGACGGCTATGCCATGGTTGAAATCGAGCACGAATGGGATTTAGATAGTAATATCAATTATTTATCCGTGCTGGAGCGAGCGATTGCCGCGGAAAGAAAGGCGTCACGTTTTTATGGGACCCTGGCGACGGCGTTCACGGGCGAGGCACGGAGTTTTTTTGATGAGTTATCGATGGTGGAAGAACTGCATGCCAATCGATTGCTGAAACTTCTCGAAAAGGCACGGGGATAAACGATGCTCGAACCATATCTTTTGCTTGTTGGAATGAAAAAACCACAACTTCTTCCCTTGCCCTCCGGCCAGTCATCCTCTAGGAACCAGGCATTATGAGACGATGCTCGGTTGCGCTCCTGTCGCTCGCAGGGTTTCTGGTGATGGCCCATGCGTTAGGGCAGGAGCCGGAATCCGACGCAGTCACCCAGATGGCTCGACAACGCTTCGAAGAAGGCGTCAAGCTATTCGATCGAGGCGATTATAAGGGAGCGCAAGCTGCATTCCTGCAAGCCTGGACCCTCAAACAACACCCGGCCGTGTTGCTCAACCTGGCGCAATCCGAACTTCGAAGCGGGGACCACGTTGCCGCAGCACGCCATTTCGCAACGTATCTGCGCGACTATCCAGATACACCAGCCAAAGAACGAGCCGCGGCGCAACAAGGCCTCACGGAAGCCCGAAAACACACCGGCCAACTCGAAATCATGGCGGACGACACCAATGTGGAAGTCCTCATCAACAATGAATCCGTCGGTCGAACCCCGTTGCCCGGACCAGTAGATATCGCCCCCGGCTCATACCAAATCGTCGGTCGCCTCGCCGGTTCCGAACCGTTCGAATCCTCCGGCTCGGTTCAAGCCGGTCAAAGCAAATCCGTCGAGATTACTTTCCACCAGCTTGCTCCACCCCCACCCCCCCCGGTTCGTCCCCCTCCCCCATCCGAAAGCTCCGATCGTCAGCCCTTCCTCACCTGGGCCCAGACCGACCCCATTGCCTGGACTACCCTCGGCGCCGCCGGCCTAGGCATCGGAATAGGAACCATCTTTGCCGTCCTAGCCAAATCCAAAGCCAACGATGCCAACTCCATCGCGTCCCAAATCTCGGCCGTAGCCCAAAGTGACCCAGGCATGAGTAACTACGAAGGCTATAACCGACGATCGGATCCGTGTGCTCCCCCCGTTCCTGTCACACCAGATACCGATTTTCGTCCGGCATGCTCCCAACTGCAAGACGAACTCGACACCCTGGACAGCAGAAAAACCATGATGTGGGTCGGGTTCGGCGTGGGAGCCGTCGGCGTCGTAGGCACAGGCGTGGCCTATTATCTGCGCTCGGATAAAACCAATGCCAATACCGCCGCGCTGATCGACAATACCGTCGTCTCTCCTGTCTGGTCGAACCATCTCGGTGGAATCCGGATCACAGGTACTTTCTGAGACAGAGCAATTGTTGATCCCACTGATGAGAAGTCCTATTACTCACCCCACCTTCCGCTTGCCTGTCCACTGCTCATTTTATTGTTGTTTTGATTGATTTCATCTTGGCACGAACGTTGTATATCACTCGTATCAAAGCGGCCTCAACGCCCCAAGGAGACAACGCCATGATGATCAAGATCAACAAGTTCCTCCGTGATAACGCCGGCGCAAACCTCGTCGAATACATCATCCTCGTTGGCGTCATCGCGCTCATCGCCATTGCCGGATTCAAGATCTTTGGGGAAAAGGTCGATAAGAAGATCCAAGACCAGGCCGGCAAGGTCGAGCAAATCGGGAACTGATCCGCTAGCTCTTTGATTATCAGCGGAGACTACGGCGCCGACAACGGGCGTGTGCCGCTCTCCCACACGCCCCCTCAACGCCCAAATCGAAGCACTTCCTCATAAAAATCTGGCATGACCGCAAGGTCGAACCAATCTGGCGAACCAGCGCGATTCACCTGACTTGTAATCGATACCTGCCCACTGCGAATCGCTCGGCGAAGCTGCTCGGTCGTAATCGGACCAAACGGATCCGACCCCTCACTCACCACATACCAAAGCGCTTCCGGCCCCACATCGGTGGCAAGCTGCGATGGCATCTCCGTGGCAGGCGCTGGTTGCCTCGCTTGCGCCGCCTGCTCCGCCACCGTCCGAACCGCACCCGCCAGGTCCGGTACATGATCCATCGGCTGCCATTGATGGCTGCCTACCGCACAAACATAACTGTCCAAAGGCACTTTACCCGCGCGTATCCCCGCACAAAGCTGATCCGTTCCCACCGGACCTACCGTATCCCCCCCCTCACGGTACACATACCATTGCGTCATCACAACAGGATGCGCCGGCGCTGGTGCCGCAACCGCTTGCATACTCGCCGGGGATGATATTTCCACCCGCAAGTAGAAATCTCCTATCCATACCTCATCCCCATCCCGCAGGATCGTCGGTTGCCGAATCTTACGCCCATTGACATAAGTGCCGTTCGCACTGCCCAAATCCGATACCAAAAGCCGCGTATTCCGATAGGCAAACCGAGCATGCTGCCGGGATACATTTCCCGCCCTGAGCACCAAATCGTTGCCAGGCACTCGGCCCACCAATACCTCCTGCTCCTCAAATAACTCCCTCCGCTCCTCTCCGCTTCGCTCCCGAATGATCAGCGTGAACATGGAGCACCTCGCGAACGCAAACGAATCCCCTCCCTCTCGTGGCTCACACCACCATGGTCCGAAATCCAATCATCGGAGTATTCAGGGGAGTTATGCATGATCGTCGGAAAAACCCAAGGCAAACCCGGGCTCCTCACCGTTACCATGGTAGGAGGATTTCCTTCAAGACGCTAATTCTACGCCATCACACCCCTGTCGCCAGCCTGGCTCATTGGATCCCAAACCCCGCGTCTCCACAATTCGCCGTCGCGAACAGATCCAAAGATACCATCGCCGCATTGTACGGTGGCATATTTCCCGACAGACCAAATCCCCGAAAGGCTCGCCCTGATACCGACAACCCACAGGTAGGCCGAAATTCCAGCCCCGCCCAAATCGGCACATGCATATTCAACTGCGCGGTATTAGTACCAAAATTATTCTCTCCCTCATTGAAATCCATACTCAAGATGTTGAATTCGATCCCCGAGCCCAATAACGCCGCACCGTACACGAACGGTAAACGTCCCGCCGCCCAGATCGGAACATGATACCCTTTGATTTTTCCAGTCACTTCCGTCCCCTTCGGCAAACAATTGCCCACGTCGTACTTACATTCCGGAGCTGTTCCCGAAAAGTTCCCCCCAGTCCACCCAAATCCCATCGCCATCCAGATGTATTGGGTAGAAAACGGTATTTCCAAACCCAGCCCGGACATCGTCCTCGCATCCATGGACTCATGTTCATAAGAAGCTGTTTCCACACTGATAAACTCGGGCTTGAACCACATATAATTCAACCCGACCCCGAACCCCGCCGAGGCTGCCGGCGGACGCGCATACCAAGCCGTTGAACGTAGTCTGCCTTGCACAAGCCGAATAGATCCAGGATTGACCTTCACCAGCCGCTCGGCGTCCTCACACCCATCACTGCCCACACGCACCTTATGGTCACCTGGCTCCACTTCATATACCACGTGGAGCAATATCCCTGGATCCCCTGGAAGCATCGGGTTGGGTACGCGTACCTCCTCCAAAGCGGGCACGAGTACATCATCCACCCATACTTTCAACCCATCGGATTGCCCAACCTTTTGATTTCCGAAATCACCTCCGCAATACACTTGCACGTGCAACCGCGATGTTTGCGGCAAAATCGCAGTTCCGAGAATCCCTACCCCTATCCCTGCCAACGCCACACACTGCCCATCCTTTCGCACCATGCCTTCAGGACAGCTTGGTTCATCGCCCGTTGGCTCCCCGACCGGCTCCGCCACCGCTGGTCCCACAATCGGCTGTGGCGCGGTAGACAATTCCGCCAACTCCAATCGCAACAACCCTCCACAACCCGCCGGCGGTTTATCATCCTCCAACGACGACTTTTCGCAGCTTTCCACGTCGCCGTCCGAATTCAAAATCTCCCGACGACGCGCCGTTTCACCTCCCACACCCACTCCAAGCCCTGACGCCCCCGCCCCAGCTTCCGACGTTCCCCCTGCCGAAAACTCAAACGCCCCCACGGTTAGCCCCGTGATATAATGCGTCGCTTTTCGACAATCCCCCTCGAGCATACCCTGACTTACCTCCCGTTGCTCCGCATCATATTGTCCTACCACGTTCATATTGACGTCGAGTTGCCCTGCCCTCCTCAACTTGCCCTCGAGTTTGGCCGCACCTATTGGCAAGTTCGCGTAAAGCTCATCTTCATCCTGAATCACAACCCTTTCACTTTTGCGCGTGGTCGGCACATAGCGGTAAACACCAGGCGCTTTGCACCTGGGAAGGACTTCCATTTCACAGCCGGAATAGCGCACAACAACCGTCCCCCTCTGCGCCAACACTTCGAGAGACGCTCGATCCGCCGCGGGCCATTCCACAATCAAGGGCCGCATCATGCTTCCCGTTACCTTGCACTTCGCCTGCCCTCCAGGGGGAACGAACTCAGGCGGCTGGGCCGACGGGACTTCCGGATTCCCAAACCAGGCGCATGCAGGCATCAATAAAAAAAGCAAGCCAGTCCACAACCACAAAGCACGCATGGCCGGGACCTACAGGAACCCAAGACCAGCGTCAACGATCCCCTTCCCATCAATTGACAACGCGCCAATCGAATTCCCCACCACACGTGTTGTCCCGAAATGGATCGAGCAGTTCGGTCACCCCCTGCGTATCGAAACGCTCCAACAAAGCCGCGGTCCCTCGCATCACCTTCAATTGCAATTCTTCCGGATATAACGGGACGACCCCATAAATATTAACCACCCTGCCGTCACTCAATTGCAAATCGTAAAACTCCGGGGGAACGCGTACCGGAGGAACCAACAACGCAAAGCACATCTTCGTCCCCTCCACGAAGGGTGCCGGAGGATTCCCGTTGGGCACCGAATGACCAAACGCCAACCACGTATCACAAGCATGAGGGAAACGAGCCAATGTCTTGAGCAAACGGATGGGCCAGTATTTCCGCTCGTCTCGCAACTCCTCTAGCGACCGCGGATCGTCAAACCACCCCGACGGAAGCATCAACATCAACTCGGCATATCGCAGACGCTTCCCATGTTTCACGTCATCGGGAACATGCATGGGCCGATCGCTCATCCCGGTGGTAAACAACGTGAAATACGGCCTATTTTCCGTGGGAAGCACGACATGCACATCGACATGCACAAGGGAAGACACCAACTCATGCCATACGAACGCGGGCTCTCCGATGCAGCGAGCGACATGAGCTTCGATCTCCACTACCGTGGCTAGAGTCGGCGCCACGGATTGCGCGGATTGCTTGGGCGGCAACCCCCTATCCACCTCCCTCGCGTGTCGCTTGCCCGCCATGCCAAACCCCTTGGCCTGAAACGTCCAACCTCCGATCTTCTTATTGATGTGCCCACCAACGGCTCGATCTGTCAAGGCCAAGTTGATGCGAAATGCTAACGAGACAGCATGTTTGTTCAGGGATACCGGTCAAGGACCCGGCGTCAACGAATCACAATCGATACCTCCGGAAATCCCACCCACTTTCGCCTTCCACGACGATCCCACCTGAAACGACTTCCACTTTTCCGGATCGCTGAAAGAACAGGTTTTCTCTTTGCCCGACGATGCATCCTGCAAACGTAGGGTGTAGGTTGCCGTCTTCTTTCCCTCTCGCTCGCAGCCCTCACACTCACCCGGACGCGACAAGGTAACGGTGGGCCAAGGCATGGGATCGGTCACACTCGATCCGGTGTTTTTTTCAGAACGCTTCGGTACCCACCGTCCCACCTGATACGTGCAAATATCCTCCTGATCTTTGCACTCGCGTTTTTCCTTGTAGGTGCCATCGCCCTGATCGATTTTTCGGGTTTCACAAACCGGTTCCTGCTTCTGCCTTGTCACTCGCTCCGCGGACGTCGGCATCTTGCTGCATGGCGATGATTCCTTTTTGTATTCGTACGTCTCGATCTCCACGGCATGGGTCCAGGTATGGCCGACGACTTTGAATCCAGCATCTTTTTTCAGGATGCTGTTGAGAACGAAAAACCCGATGATCGCCAGGACGATCAGCCCGAAAATCCCGCCGATGGCGCATCCAATTCCGACTTTGGCGCCGGTTTTTGCTTTGGGTGCCTGCGCTGGAGATGGGGAATGGACATGGTCCGGAATGACTTGTTCCTGTTGTAGCGCCGCGGCTTTCCCTCCCTCGAGAGGCGAACCACAGTGGCCACAATGCTTGGCCAACCTTCCGTTGGCAGTCTGACAGGCGGGGCACAACACGTCCTGACCGACGTATTGGTGGTCTTGCACGGCTATTTTTTCCTCTTCCGGAGGAAAGTAACGTTTGGCTGGATCTTGAGGGGCTCCGCAATTGGGACAATGTCGATGCGTCAATCCGAGCAGCTTGCGCGCACCACAAAAAGAGCAGTCCCACAGCATCTCATAGGTCTTCTCGCCGTTCATCACCCCATTGTACTCAGGTCGAATGGATGAATGCCAGTGCGGAAAAGCTCACAATCTCAACCCTTCGGACGTCGAAGTCGCAAAACACGTCCCCGTGCCGGCGGTGGAACCAACGGAGGCAACGCCATCACCAACCGTTCAATCCGAGGAATCGCACGAACCACCATGCCTTCGGCATGCAACTCGGAAAAATCACCATCAAAAACAGCGACAATCCAATAGGTTGCGGCAAAAGGCTTGGCGAGAAAACCAATTCCCTCCTGTCGAACCACGATTCGCGCGCGCGGACGCACCAATTTGAGTTTCGAATTCTGCCGAATTCGAGCCCATGCTCGAACCGACAAGAGCAAGGCTCGCCACTCTTCCACTCCCAAGGTGGGACGCTCCGCACGAAGCCTCGTCCATTCACGCATCGTCGCGTGCGATAGGGACTTGGGCAGTCGCGAATCCACGAGCGTTTGCTCAACTTCGGCTCGCTCCTTCACCAACAACGCAAGCAAATCCACACCCACCCGCGAACACGCTTCCCATACCTTCTCGATTCGCAACGCATCATCCATTCCCCGTTCCCCACGCTGAAAAGGGTCGGAAGAGCCCCACACCACCGGAGAAACGTCGTCAAATACCGATACGTTCACCGCCTCCAGACGTTCCGCAAGCATGGCCAATTGCTCGTTGAGAAGCGCTTGGGTCAACCCCACGGCAGGCCCCGTCGGCGTTCCTGTCGTGGCTACGATCGTCCCCGAATACGCCTCCACCAGCAAGCGAAGCCGCTCCAACACCTTGTCCCGCGCTGCCGGCGGCTCCGAAAACCGAAGCACCACCCGCCGATGAGCCGATAGCTTGACCCACACAAACCGTGGGTCCTCGGGATCGAGCCCCCCTATCTCGACACAGGCATCGTCGGCCCCCAGCTCACGACGAGCGATTTCCAAAAGCCGAAGCAACGCACCATCGGACATATCTCGACTAGTACTACAGATCCTTTCTTCGTTCCACATTAGGACCGGGGCGTAAGAACCCACGGGAACTCAAGAACCAGCTTGTCCAACAACTCATGAAGAACACCTTGCAGCGGCGTTGGCTCCCA
>Ga0208458_1000088_pt1 | contig 116149 bp, 106 predicted proteins | sample AD_UKC085_MetaG_FD_184432 | JGI IMG/M metagenome (GOLD analysis project Ga0208458, IMG submission 184432) | Active sludge microbial communities of municipal wastewater-treating anaerobic digesters from USA - AD_UKC085_MetaG (SPAdes) (version 2) | ecosystem: Engineered > Bioreactor > Anaerobic... | reverse complement strand
GCCAGGCCGGTGTGGCCGTGGTACCCCCCTGAGGCCGATATGATCTTGCTCTTCTTCGTATACCCTCTCGCGAGCTTGACGGCCAAGTCGACGGCCTCCCCGCCGCCCACGCCGAAGACCGTGCAGGAGAGGTCACCGGGGGTGAGCTCGGAGAGCCTCCTGCCGAGCAGGGCGCGCCACCGGCTCACCAGGTGGTGGTTTCCGATGTCGAGGGTCTCGAGGCTGTCCTTGAGGGCCAGGACGATCTTCGGGTTCGCGTGGCCGAGGTTGAACACGCCGCCGTTGCAGTGGCAGTTGATGAGCCTTCGCTCGTCCGTGGCGTCCCAGACAAAGGGGCCCTGCCTCCTGCCGAACACGAAGTCGAGCCCCACGGACCGGAAGAAATCCGCCTTCCCGCTGGACACGTGGCGGGAAAACAGCTCGAAGATCTCCTCTTTCGTCTGATTGCCCTCTGGCCGCATGACACCCCCCACACCATGAAAAAATATAAGGTATTGCTTTCCGTGCTTGACCCGCAGGTCGAATGTTTCGTAGCATAATCTTTAGTCGGCTGTCAAACTTACCCCGGCGTTTCGGAGGAAAATCCGTTTATTTCCCTGAAATTGGCTGGGGATAATTGTCTTGACAAGGTTTAAGCTTGTAATATAAGTGTGGACAACCAATTCACTTGTAAGGGGGAAAAGAAGCACATGGCAGTAAGTATCAGGTTGACACGCGGCGGCGCCAAGAAAAAACCATTCTACCGTGTTGTGGTTGCAGATTCCAGGTGCAAGAGGGATGGGAGATTTCTGGCGATCGTGGGTCATTTCAATCCGAAGACCAGGCCCGAGAGCATCACCCTGGACATCGACAAGATCAAGGAATGGACCCAGAAGGGCGGTCAGCTCACACCGGCAGTGCGGAAGCTCATCAAGGAAAAAGGATATTCTCTCTGATATTCTTTCTAAAAAATCGTGTGGTGAGGGCATATGATGAGAGAGTTGATTGAATTTATTGCCAAGGCATTGGTTGACAATCCGGAAGAGGTTTCTGTTTCTGAGGTGGAGGGGGAGGTTACTTCTGTCATCGAGCTCAGGGTCGCAAAGGCTGATTTGGGCAAGGTCATCGGCAAGGAAGGAAGGACTGCCAGGGCAATGAGGACGCTTCTCACCGCAGCATCGACCAAGATCAAGAAGAGGGCCGTACTGGAAATCATCGAGTAAATGGAACAAGATCTCGTAGAGATCGGCAGGATCAGCAGCCCCAAGGGGCTCAAAGGCCTCATGTGGATCATCCCCTACGGGGATTCATTCGAGCGGTTTCAGCGTTATTCCCACCTCATGATCGGAAGCAGGGGAGAGCCGAGAAAGGTCCTCTCCAGCTCTCAGCACAAGGGCAAGTACCTCGTATCCCTCGAGGGCATCACTGACAGGAGCCAGGTGGAGGAGCTGAAAGGCCAGCCCCTCTTCGTCCTCCGCTCCCAGCTCGAGGAGCCGGGAGAGGACGAGCACTACTGGCACGACCTCCTGGGCATGACCGTGCAGGACCTGAACGGACGGGTGCTGGGCACGGTCGTGAAGATATTCAGCACCGGAAGCAACGACGTATATGTGGTCGACGAAGAGAAGGAATACTACATACCCGCCACCAAGGACGTCATCAGGGATGTGTCCCTCGAAACCGGCGTCATTCTCATCGACTCGTCCCTCATCGAAGACCTGCTCATCTGAGGGGGTCTCCCTGTGATCGTCAACATCATCACCCTGTTCCCGGACATGTTCACGGGCGTGTTCTCCGAGAGCATCCTCAGCCGGGCCATCTCCGCCGGCCTGCTCAGGGTGAACATCGTCCACCTCCGGGAGTACGGCATCGGGAATCACCGCACCGTGGACGACACGCCCTACGGCGGCGGGGGAGGGATGGTCATGAAGCCCGAGCCCATCGCCGCGGCCCTGGAAGGGATCGGAGAGAGGGGCCACGTCATCCTCACCTCTCCCAGGGGAAGTCTCTTCAGACAGCCGGATGCGCTCAGGCTCAGCACGCTCGACGCCATGACCATCATCTGCGGTCACTACGAGGGGGTGGACGAGCGGGTGAGCGAGCTCTTCGTCCACGAGGAGCTCTCCATCGGCGACTATGTTCTCACCGGCGGTGAGCTGCCCGCCATGGTCATCGTGGACGCCGTGGTCAGGCTCATCCCCGGCGTGCTCGGCCACGACACGAAGCTGAGCGGAGACTCTCACTACGAGGGCCTCCTCGAACACCCTCACTACACCAGACCTCGTGAATTCAGGGGATTGACGGTCCCCGAGGTCCTGCTCTCCGGGGACCACGAGAAGATCAGGGCCTGGCGCAGGCAGGAGGCGATAAGGAAGACACGCGAGGCAAGGCCCGACCTCCTTGAAAACGACCCGTGCCCGGGCGAGAATAAGCATGGAGGAGGAAGGCCGTGATCACGGTCGCGCTGCTCCACTGGCCCTGCCTGGACAAGAACGGGGAGGAGATAGCCACGGCCATCACGAACCTCGATCTGCACGATCTTGCGAGAGTTTGCTTGACATATGGTATAAATACACTCTATATCGTTCACCCAAACGATGCCCAGTTGGGGTTTGCCGGAAAGATCATGGACCATTGGCTCCAGGGATACGGCGGCGAGTACAATCCCTTGCGGAAACGGGCATTCGAAGCGATACAACTGGTAAAGGACCTGGAGGACGTTAAACGGCGGACAGGTGCACGCATGGTGGGAACCTCGGCAAAGGGAACAGAAGGCTGCATTTCCTGGTCCGATGCCCGGAAGCTGGCATCGGATACAGACGTGTGCCTGGTGTTCGGAACCGGGTGGGGCCTGGCGCCCCGGCTGCTTCGGTCGCTTGATGCGACGATAGAGCCCATCGATACCGGCACGGGTTTCAACCATCTCTCCGTGCGCTCTGCCGTTTCGATAGCAATAGACAGGATTGTCGGGAGGTAGCGAAATGAATACCATGGAAAAGTTCGAACAGGCGCAGATGAAGAGCGATCTGCCGGTGATAAGGATCGGCGACAAGGTCAAGATCTCCACTCGGATCGTGGAGGGCACCAGGGAAAGGACCCAGGTTTTCGAGGGCGTGGTCATTGCCCGCCACAGGGGAAACAACCGAGAGTCCATCACCGTGCGCAAGCAGTCCTACGCCGTGGGTGTGGAGAGGGTCTTCCCCCTGCACGCACCCGTGGTGGAGAAGGTCGAAGTGGTGAGCCACGCCAAGGTGAGAAAGGCCAAGCTCTACTACCTGCGCGCAAAGAAAGGCAAGGCGGCACGGCTCAAAGAGATCCGCAGCTAGCCCCATGTCCCTCGAGGAAGACCTCATATCCCGGGGCTTCTGGCCCCTGTGCGGGGTCGACGAGGCAGGGAGGGGGCCGCTGGCAGGCCCCGTGGTCGCTGCGGCCGTCATCATGGAACCGGGTCATGGGTTGCGCCTGAAGGTGAGGGACTCCAAGCTCCTCACCCCCGCGCGCAGGGAAAGCCTCTTCGAGGAGATCATCTCCTCTGAGGGCGTCCACGTCGGCGTCTCCCTGGTCGACGCCCGGTGCATCGACCGGATCAACATCCTCAAGGCAACGCTTCAGGCCATGTGTGAAGCGGTCTGCAAACTAGAGCTCGTTCCCGTGTATGCCATCGTCGACGGGAACGCGGCTCCCGATCTGCCATGCTCGTGCACGCCCGTGGTGCGGGGAGACCAGACCGAGCCTTCCATCTCGGCTGCCAGCATCGTGGCAAAGGTAACCCGGGACAGGTACATGGACCGGATGGACACCCTCTATCCGGGGTACGGATTCGCCGCCCACAAAGGATATCCCACCAAGGCCCACTACGAGGCCATCCGCTCCCTGGGGATCTGTCCCATCCACAGGAGAACATTCAGAGGTGTCTGCTGATTCCACCAGAAAGAAGGGCAGCGGCGGCGAAGAGCTCGCCAGGAAATACCTCAAGCGCAAAGGCTATTCCATCCTCGATGTGAACTATCAGCGCCCGTACGGCGAGGTCGACATCATCGCCCGGGACGGCGCCACCATCGTCTTCGTGGAGGTGAAGTCCGCTTCCACGACATCCTTCGGCCACCCCTTGAGCTGGGTCTCCCCCCGCAAGCAGGGGCGCATCATCAGGACCTCGCTCACCTACCTGAGCACCCACGGACTGAACGACTCCCCGGTTCGGTTCGATGTCCTCGCCGTGGGCCCTCTGGGAGACATAAGCCATGTCAGAGACGCATTCAGCCTCCCCGATGACGTTTTTATGTGACCAGAACCTGGGCAGGCTCGCCCGGTGGCTGAGGATGATGGGCTTCGACGCCAGATACATGAGGGTCTGGGATGAGGACACGATCAGGGATGCCATCGAGGAGGGTAGGATCTTCCTCACCAGGAAACGATCCCTTGCCTTTAGGCAAGGGGTCCTCGTCATGGAGAGCGACCATCTGGACGACCAGATCGCCCATCTCGGCATGGTTTTGGGTCTTGGGGATAAAATAGAGCCATTTTCGAGGTGTAGTATTTGCAATTTGCCATTGAAGTGTGTTAAGCGAGTGGACGTGGAAAAGCAGGTTCCTGAATATGTCTACGCCACCCATGACGAGTTCGCCAGATGTCCCGGCTGCTCGAGGATCTACTGGAGGGGGACCCAACCCGCCAGATCCCTGGAACGCATCCGTTCGCTCATGCACAAGGACAAGAGGGGATAAATGACCAAGCAGGAAATCGAGGAGAAGCTGCTTTCTCCGCTCAAGGGAAAGCGCAAAATCCTCATCTTGACGCACGACAACCCGGACCCCGACAGCATAGCCGCCGCATTCGGCTTGCGATACATCCTGAAGAAGACCCTGGGCGTCACGCCGGTCATCGCCTACGGCGGCATCATCGGCAGGGTCGAGAACCAGAGCATGGTGAAGATCCTGCACATCGACATGGTGCCCTTGAGCGAGGTCTCCCTCAGGAGCTTCCCGGTAATCGCCCTGGTGGACTGCCAGCCCCACACCGGCAACGTCAACCTGCCGGCAGGGATCAATCCCAACATCGTCATCGACCACCACCCCATGCGCAAGTCCGCCGAGAAGGCGGAGTTCGTGGATATCCGCAGGGGGGTGGGGAGCGCCTCCACCATCATCACCCAGTACATCAGGCACCTGGGCCTTCCGCTGGACCGGGAAGTGGCAACGGCCCTGTACTACGGCATCAAGTCAGATACCCGGGACCTGGGGAGGCAGTCCACGGACGTCGACGTCCGCGCCACCATCTTCCTGTTCCCCTTTGCCCTGCAGAAGAAGCTCGCCAAGATCGAGCACCCGGAAAAATCGAGGGAATACTACATCAAGCTCTACTCCGTGCTCGGCAACGCCCGGATCTACGGCGATGTGGTCCTGGCGCGGGTCGACCTCATGACCTTCCCGGAGATGATCAGCCAGTTCGCCGACGAGCTCATCCAGATCGAGGGCATCCGGTGGTGCATGTGCTACGGCAGGCACAACGGCTCGCTCATCTTCTCCATCCGCACCACGAGGCCCAGCTACATGGCGGGCGTGCTGGCGCACAAGATCTGCCACGGCATCGGCAAGGGCGGCGGCCACGAGACCTACGCGGCGGGCAAGATCGACCTCGCCCAGGCCCTGAAGAAGGTCAAGGACCCGGAGGACATTCTTCTGAAGCGCTTCCTCAAGGAGACCTGCCCGCGGGGCGCCGAGCCCACCATGCTCATCCCGGGCAAGGACAAGTCCGAGCCCAGGAGCCTACCTGCCGAGGTCAATCCCTAGCAGCCGGGCCGCGTACTCCACCATCTCCCTGCTTTCGTCCTGGGTCACCTTCGCGATGCCCCGATCCCTGTCCATGCACCCGGAGCGCACGATGCCCGCGATCTCCCAGGCATAGGGGTGGAAGCCGAAGCGCTCCCGGTGGAGGTGGTTTGCCAGGGCGTTCAACAGGCAGTTGGTGGAGTTGGGATCCGTGTCGAGGGGTTTCTTCCAGCCGAGCGAGCTGATCTTCTCGACGATAGCGTCCTCGTCGTACTCCATGAAGGCCAGCGGGTGCACGTTTACGGGCCAGCACGACGCATCGCGGCCGAGGTCCTCCTCGCTCAGGAAGTACGGCTCCAGCACAGGTCCTGCGAGCCTGACGAGCGGGTCCCTCACCGAGCGGTTCGAGAAGCGCTGGAGCTTCGGGTTCGTCTGCATGATGGCCGATGACAGAGGCGCCTGACCCGGGGACCAGCCGAACGCCGCCATGGGGATGCGGAAGCTCAGCGCGGTCTTCAGGACCATGGCCTTGACCATGCCGATGCAGGTGGTGCAGATGGAGCTCGCCCGGTCCAGGGTCTTGGGGCTGTAGATGTCCTCCCGGGCTGCAAGGCCGAAGGCCGTCTTCATGACCTCAGAAGGTGGCTTGAAGACCAGGCAGGGCGCACCCAGGGCGTCAGTCATGCGCCTGATGTTCTCCATGGCCTGGGGCGATATGAAGCCGTTGTCGAAGACGAAGGCCAGGACCTTCAGGCCGTAGCGCTCCCGGAGCAGGGAGAGCGTGTAGGTGGAGTCCTTGCCCCCGCTGTAGGCGAGGATGACGTCGAAGGACCCTTTCCCCCTGCCGCGGGCAAGGTCTTCGAACCTCCGGAGCAGGGCCTGCTTTTCCCCGACACCGGCCGGCGTGCTGTTTCTGCAGTAGCTGCACACACCGTCTTCATCAAAGGATATGCCGGGAAAGGTATCCGGCAGGACGCACCTGGTGCAGAGGGTCATGTTTTGAGGGCCTCCTTGTCGATCTTGCCCGAGGGCTTCTTGGGCAGGGCCTTCACAACGGTCCATCGCCTCGGGTGCTTGTGGGGGGCGAGCCTCCCGTCGATGAAGACCTTCAGGTCGTCCAGGGAGAAGGTCTCGTGGTTCAGGGGCACCACGAAGGCCTCAGGCACCTCGGAGAGGTACTCGTCCGGGCGGCCGATCACCGCGGTCTCGTGCACGAGGCCGGACTCGATGATGGCATCCTCTATCTCCCGGGGGGACACCCGCTCGCCCCCGACCTTGAGCATGTCCTTGATCCTGCCTGTGAGCCAGATGAAGCCCTCCTCGTCCCTGTGCCCCAGGTCACCGGTGACGAGCCCCCAGGGCCTGATGGCCCTGGCCGTCTCGGCAGCGTCCCCCCAGTAGCCCTGCATGATGTTCTCGCCCCGGGCGCAGATGTTACCCACCTGAAGGGGGGGAAGCTCGAAGCCGTCGTCGTCCCTGATGCTCGCCTCGACCCCCGGGATGGGGATCCCGATGGAGCCGAGCTTGTCCTGCCGGTGGGGAGGGAGATAGGTGAGCCGGGCCGAGGCCTCGGTGGCCCCGTACATGATGAACAGCTTCGCATTCCCCAGACAGCCGATGAGCCTCTTCGTAAGTGCCGGGGCCATGGCGCCCCCTGCCTGGGTAACGTACCTCAGGCTCGGGACAGGGGTCTTGGGGAACACCGAGCGGTTGAGCAGGATGGCGAAGGTCGACGGCACGCCGGCAAAGCCGGTGACCTCTCGGGCGATCATGTCGCTCACCACGGTATTGGGGAAGGCGAACCGGTTGTTGATCACCACCGAGCCGCCTGCCATGACGTGGGTGTTCAGGAGGGTCTTGCCGTAGACGTAGTGGAAGGGGAGCACGGCCATGACCCGGTCGGACGGGGTGAGCCCGAGATAGGAAACGATGGCCTGTGTGTTGGCGCAGAGGTTCCGGTGGCTGAGCATGACCCCCTTGGGCCTTCCCGTGCTTCCGGAGGTGTAGACGATGGCGGCGAGATCGTCCTCGGACAGCCCTTCCCGGGGGGCGTAGTCCGGGGCTCGCAGCACATCTTCCCAGGAGACCCGGCGCGCGCCTTCCCGTCCGGCGGGGACGCCGGGGCCGATGACGCACTCCGCGTCCACCGGCCCGAGCCTCCGGGCACTCGCATCCGAGAGGATGCAGAGCCTCGCGCCGGAATTCTCCAGGTAATAGGATACCTCCGACGGGGTCGAGCGGTCCGGCACCTCCACGCACACACCGCCTGCCTTGAGCACCCCGTAGTAGGCCGCCACCGACTCGATGGAATTCTCCATCGACATGAGCACGCGGTCGCCCCGCTTCAGGCCCTGGTCCTTCAGCACGCCAGCGAGCCTTCCCGCCAGGGAATCGAGCTCCGGGAAGGTGGCGGAGCGGCTCCCGTCCATGACGGCGGTCTTGTCGGGGTGCGCTTCGGCAGACCTCTGGAGGAATCCGTGGACGAGCCGCGGCACTACGCGATACCTTTCGACCTGAGGAACCTGACGATGTTGCTTATGGTTTCGAGATTCTCCGGAACGAGCTCCTCGTCATCGATCCTGATGGTGAAGTTGGACTCCAGGAACTCAACGAGCTCGAGCACCCCGGTTGAATCCATGATGCCGCTCTCGATGAGGGAAACATCGGGGTCAAGGGCGACATTGCTCCTGCCCATGACGAAATTGTCCCTGATAAACCGTTCGACGGCCTTGCGAAATTCGGGCATTCTGACCTCTCAAGCACATGCAATGTATTCACATTATATAAATAAACTATACTCTGAATACCTGATGAATTCAATGGAAGAAACGCAAAGGGACGATTCAGGCTATCCTACCGCGTCGGGAAGGGGTGCCTTGTCCGGGGCCCGGGTCAGGAGTCCCTGGCTGCAGAGCACGTCCTGGACCGTGGAAAAGGAGAAGTCTTTGATGAGCGAGCAGAACCTGCCGAGGGACCGGTTGATGCCGATGTAGGTGCGGAACCTCGAGAGGGGCGACATGCCGTCCATCCTGGGCGTCCGGCGATTGATCTCCCAGGGATGGATATAGAAGATGAAAGGCTCGCTGCCCTTTTCAAGATACCTGAGGGCCGCCCTGGTGACGGGGTAGGGAAGCAGCCTGAAGTATCCGCCGCCGGACACCGGGATGTTGACGGACCCGATCTTCAGCGTCGAGATGGGGAACTCCACCAGGGACCTGCCCGGCAGCCGGTGGGGGTGCCGGGGCGCGTCGGGGATGCCGTAATTGTCGTGGTAGATGGGGAAGATGCTCGAGTCGTAGCTGAACCCGAGCTCCTCGAGGATATCCAGGGCCCACAGGGTTTTGTTCGTGATGGAATAGGTAGGCGCACGGTACCCGATCACGGGGCTGCCGGTGCAGTCCTCCAGGATGCCCTTCGCCTTTGCCACGTCCTCCCGGAACGTCTGCGGGGTCTGGGTGGAGATGAGCTGGTGCAGGTGCCCGTGGCAGGCTATCTCGTGGCCCCTGGCGTGGATGTCCCGGATGAGGCCCCTGTTCCTCTCCGCTATCCACCCGAGGCAGAAGAAGGTGGCATGGATGGAGGACTCTTCGAGCAGGTCGAGGATCCTGTTCGTATTGGCTTCGACCGCGCAGCCGAAGGTGTCCCAGGAAGCGACGTCGATCACGTCGGACAAGGCATGAATCTGAAAAAACTCTTCCAGATCAATAGTTAATGCATGCCTCATAAGAGGGTATATAATACGTTCCCTCGTCCTTGGCAAGCGGCTAAGGTGTTCATGATTTTTTTCACACGGCGTAAAATGAATTGATAAGGTGATCAAAATGGTATACAAAACACATGTTCTTTAAAGGTCCCGCTTCAGAGGGGTGGACAGCGGTGCGGGACCCACGTGAGCACCGGACCACGGGCCGGCCTCGCGGCTTTCCTTCACTGGATTTTTCCGGAAAACCGGTTTGAGATGAAAGGGAGTCAGAAAGGTTTCACCCTCGTACCGCAGGTACGCCTGCGCGCTTGAAGGATGACCTTTCCATACCACCTGACTTGAAAAACGGCGTTTTTGCCGAAGTGGCGAGAAACGGGCACTCGATCTCCCCGAAAAGGACATCCGGGGGGGTCATGAAAGATCAAGGAGGAACGTATGGGGTATTCAGAGAGAAGCATCGCGGGGATCTTCCACAACAGGGCGGAAAAATACCAGTTCGAACCTTTCCTGAGGTACAAGCACCAGGGCAGGTACACGCCCATCTCCTGGCGGGAGATGGCGAGGATCGTGACGAACCTGGGCCTCGGGCTCATTTCGCTCGGGGTCAAGAAGACCGACATCGTCACCATCTTCTCGGAAAACTGCTGGCAGTGGCTGGCGGCTGACCTGGCGAGCCTGTCCATCGGGGCGGCGAACGCCCCGATCTATGCCACCAACTCGGGGGAGGAGTCCGCATACATCATCAATGACTGCGGCTCGAGGTTCCTGTTCGTCTCAGACCAGGAGCACCTGAACAGGATCCTGAGCGTGAGGTCGAAGCTCAAGGGTCTCAAGAAGATCATCACCTTCGAGCCCCCGGAGAAGCCGGACAAGGACATCCTCACCTTTGACGAACTCCTGGCCATGGGCGAGGAGAGCAAGGACAAAAAGGCCTTCGAGGAGCGCCTCCAGAGCATCGACCCGGAGGGGCTGGCCACCCTCATCTACACCTCGGGCACCACGGGACCGCCCAAGGGCGTCATGCTCACGCACGCGAACTTCGTTGCCAACATCATGCAGTCGTTCGCGTCCCACCCCATGATCGGCCATCACGACGAGGCGCTGCTCTTCCTTCCCTGGAGCCACTCCCTGGGCAGGACCATCGGCATCTACCTCATGATCCACATCGGCGCGGTCATGAACCTGGCCGAGAGCTTCGGCACCGTGATGCAGAACATGCTCGAGACCAGGCCCACCCTCGTGGTCTCGGTGCCAAGGCTCTTCGAGAAGATCCACACGGGCATCGTCTCGAAGGCCCAGAGCGCTCCGCCGGTGAAGAAGAAGCTGTTCAACTGGGCGTCTTCGGTGGCCATGAGGGCGGTCGACTACAAGGTGCAGCGCAAGCCCATGCCCCCCACGCTGAAGCTGCAGTACGACCTCGCGGAGAAGCTCGTGTACGCGAAGATACGCCAGGCCCTGGGCATGGACAGGATAAAGATCTTCATCAACGGCGGCGGCCCCCTGGCGGTAGACATCGACCGCTTCTTCAACGGCATCGGCATCACGCTCCACAACGGCTACGGCCTCACCGAGACCACGCCGGTGACCAACGTGAACACCTTCGACTGCTTCGCCTTCGGCTCCGTGGGCCCGGCCCTGGCGGACACCCACATCAGGATCGCTTCTGACGGCGAGATCCTCGTGAAGGGCCCCCAGGTCATGAAGGGCTACTTCAACAGGCCCGAGGACACGAAGGCGGCCTTCACCGAGGACGGCTGGTTCATGACCGGCGACATCGGCACGATCGACGAGCGGGGTTGCCTCTCCATCACCGACCGCAAGAAGGACATCATCGTCACGGCGGGCGGAAAGAACATCGCGCCCCAGAACATCGAGAACACCCTGGCCACCGACCCCTTCATCGAGCAGGCCGTGGTCATCGGCGAAGGCAGGAAGTACTTGAGCGCGCTCATCGTGCCGAACTTCTCCGAGCTCATGTCCTACGCCAAGAAGCAGGGCATCTCCTTCGACGAGAAGGAGGACCTCATCATGAAGCCCGAGATCGTCACGTTCTACAACGAGAGGATAGGCGCACTCATGAAGGACTACGCCCGCGTGGAGCAGATTCGCAGGTTTACGCTCCTGCCCCGCGAGTTCAGCATCGAGTCCGGAGAGCTCACGCCGACGCTCAAGATGAAGCGCAAGGTCATCGGCGCGAACTTCGCCGAGCAGATCGAGGCCATGTACCAGGGCAAGGACGCTGACTGAAGCCATCCCTTCATTCGGGGTCGGGGTCGAAAGGAAGAATCGGGATCGACCCCGACCCCGATGAAGAGGGGGAAAACCCGTATGCCGGGCCGAGACGATCACCCCTCCCTGGACTCGTGGTACTCCTCCTCGGTGTTGACCTGCCAGATGTTTTCCTTGGAGGGGTTCCCCGTGACGATGTTGTCCACCGCCGTCATGGCGGTGAGCATGGAGTGGTCCGCGTTGTTGTATTTGTGCATGCCGTTCCTCCCGATGAGGAACAGGTTATCGTACCGGTCGAGGTACTCCCGGACGATCCCGAAATCCCGGTAGGTGCCGAAATAGGCGGGGTAGGTCTTGGGCATCCTGATGAGCACCGAGTCGAGCACGTCCTCGCGGTCGATGATGCCGATGCTCGAGAGCTCGTCGATGGCAAAGGAGGTGAACTCCCCGTCGCTCCTGCTCCACAGCTCGTCCCCCTCGTTGCAGAAGTATTCCAGCCCGATCCACACCGTGTCCGGGTCCCTGACCAGGTAGGGGCTCCAGTTGTTGAATATCTGCAGCCTGCCGAGACGGACGTCCCGCTCCTGGATATAGATCCAGTTGTCCGGGACGATCCCGCCCAGGGTCTTCACGCCTGTCTGGTTCCTGATCTTCAGCCTCTTCAGGAGCAGCCCCACCGTGATGAAGTCGCGGTACATGAGGCCCTCAGCCACCTCCCTGACCTTAAGGGGAGGGCCCGGCCTCATGCCGGAGACGAGGTCCTTCACCGGCATGGTGGAGAAGAAATAGTCCGCCTCCACGGTTTCGAGCACGTTCGTGCGGGTATCCAGCACCCTGGCCGAACGCACCCTGCCGTCGGCGACGTCGATACCCAGGACCTGCCGGTTGAGCAGGATCTCGCCTCCCCTGTCCCTGATCCTCCGGGCCACCTCCTCCCAGAGCTGGCCGGGCCCCAGCTTGGGATACAGGAACTGCTCGATCAGGGAGGTCTCCGTGTCCTTCTGCCCGATGGACGCGTCCCTGGAGACGGCCTGCCTGAGGGCGTGGGCCACCGCCCTGGTGATGGACAGGCCCTTCACCCGCTGCGCGCCCCAGTCGGGCTGTATCTCCCTGCAGGACACCCCCCAGACCTTTTCCGTGTAGTCCTTGAAGAAGGTCAGATAGAGCTCCCTGCCGAAGCGGTTGATGAAGAAATCCTCCAGCGAGGTTTCGTTCCTGATGGGGAAGAGCATTGACCTCAGGTAGCTGAACCCCGCCTTCAGGGTGCGGGCGAGGCCGAGGTTCCTGAACGTGGCCGGCTTCAAGGAGATGGGGTAGTCGAAGAAGGACCGCAGGAAGAATATCCTCGAGACCCTGCCCCGGATGAGCATGACCTTGTCGGTCCGCTCGGGGTCGGCGGCACATGAGTCCGTGGAGAACCGCACGCTGCGCCCCAGGATGAGATCGTCTCTGGCGGGCGCGCCCTGGGGCGGCAGGATGCTCTGCCACCACCGCATGACCTCGTCCGACTTGGAGAAGAACCTGTGCCCGCCGATGTCCATCCTGTTGCCCTTGTATTCGACGGTCTTCGAAATGCCGCCTATGTCGGAGGTCATCTCGAAAACGATGGGCCTGACGGCGGTTCTCGACAGGAGCTCGTACGCAGCGGTGAGCCCTGCGGGGCCTGCGCCGATGATGACTGCGGTCTGTTCGGACACGGGTACCTCCTAGGAAAAGAGTGTGTATTTCCTTGCAAAGAAGTTCCAGCAGTAGACTGCAACCGTGGAGACGATCTTCGAGACGAGGTAGTGGAAGCCGATCCGCGCGGTGAAGAACCAGATCAGGAGCTCGTTGAGGCCCAGGCCGATGACCCCGATGCTGGAAAAGACGAGGAACTCGAACCAGGCCGACCCCATGGAGCGTTTGTTGAAGACCCAGACGATGCTCAGGGCATAGTTGGTGGCGAGCCCGAAGAGGAAGGCCACGGCGGCGGAGACGAGGTAGTGGAGGTGGGCGAATTCGGTCAGCGCGAACAGCGAGCAGAAATCGACGAGAAAGGCAAACCCGCCCACGAAGGTGTACCGGAACAGCTGAACGAGGGTGCTGTCCGTCTTGCCGACGAGCAGCCCGTCGAGCGTGTTTCTGCGGCTGTCATTTGCCTGGGACGTATTTTGAGGGGACTCAGTGCGCATCTCAGAGGGTTGAACCATGAGGATTACCTCCCTGCTGAACGGGTATGCAGGCTCTTTGGACAAGCTGCGGCGTCGCTTAACCGATCCGGCGTACACATCGTGGAAGCGGGACCCCCGACAGGGGCCGTACATCGCTCACGGCAGGAGGCGCCGGATCAATAAAGGCTATTATAAGGGGGGGCGGCACGTTCTCAATTCACCGTTTTGCGCTTCAGGACATCGTACTCGTAATGGCTGAACAGCAGCGTATAGTGCCTGCTGATGTATCTTTCTATGTTTTTCCCGACATTTTTGGAAAAAGGGTCTTTTCTGGATCTGACAATGTAGAGCGGCGATTTCGATTCCATGTCGGAGAGCAGTATCTCCCGCTCGCGGGGGCTCGTCACGAACAGCGTGTTGAAGTACCTGCTCGGAGAGAGCCTGTCCGAATACGACAGGATCGGATTGCCGCCGCCGATGGCGACATAGACGTAATCACCGCTTCCGGTGTGCCCTTTCAGCCATGTCCCGACCTCCCTGGCAACGACCTTGGTCCTGTCGAAGTGCACCATGTGGTAGGCGTTGTTGATGAACGTGTCGTACGGGAACACGAGGACGACCAGGGACACGAGCACCATGCTGGTGTACTTCGGCCGCAGGGTACTGTCGGTGGCGTACACGTCGAGGAAATTGCTCAGGACGATGCCGAGGATCAGGGACAGCGACGGGATGAGCTGCTTGATCTGGTGCCCGAAATAGTAGCCGGATGCGTTCGTACCGACGAAGTCGAACGAGAGCCAGACGAGCAGCCCCATGAAGAAGCGCTGCCTGCCCAGGCTGCGCTGCAGGAAAAACAGGAAGAGGATGGGGTAGAAGAGAGCCAGCTTCGAATTCGTGAAGACCCTGACGAGCTCCCGCAGATGGCGCACCGTGGGGGTGTGGGAGCCCTCGTTGAGCAGGATCATCCAGGCCCCCTCGAAGTAGTCCCTGAGGGAGACGCCGCTTATCAGGAGCGGTACATAGCTGGCGACCGTGGAAACACAGATACCGAGCGCCGCGAGGAGAATCCCGGCGCAGAGGTCCCTCCTGCCGACCTTCCGAGCCGCGTAGACGGGCATGAATACGATCAGCCCTGCAGCGGTGGCTATGGCGATCTGTTTGAACGCGATGGCCAGCCCCATGCACATCCCCGACGCCAGGGCCCACCCCTTCCACGCCCCCCCTTCAGCCCCCCGTATGACGCAGAAGAACGCCAGGATGGAAAACAGGTTCATGAAGGTCTCGGTCTGGGACATGTGCGGCCCTTCCAGAGCGCCCCAGGCCATGGTCAGGCCGAAGACGGCCATGCTGAAGATGCCTGCGGAAGGGCTGTGCAGCTTCCTGCCGATGCAGAACAGGGTCAGGGCCGAGAAGGACACGGCCAGGACGCCCAGCAGTCTCACAAAGTAGAAATTCACACCGAACAGCATGTGGGAAACCGCGAACAGCTCGAATATCCCGGGGGTCTTGTTTTCGACGGTCCCCACGTAGGGGGGCATGCCGTTCTCGTACCAGACCCTGCCGATGTAGTTCCATATCCCTTCGTCGTTGCTCATCTGGCCGTCGAGCATGACGAAGAGGTTCACGAGAAAGACGAGCAGAAGCATCCAGTACGGGTTCATGAGATAACCAACAACTCCGTTTGGCTTCCTGCCGGTTGTCATGGTTTACTTCATGCCCTGCCGCAATCGAGCAGGAGGTTTTCGATAGCAGGCCCTTTCCACCCGCCGCGCCGGTCTTTCATGCCCTGATCGGGTCAGTGCAGACGATGGCGGGGTGCTGACGTGAACGGGGTGTGCCTGATGAAGCTTACGAGTAGATGATAAGGCCGCCCATGATGAATTCAACCGCACCCGATTCGGTCCCAGCAAGGTGCTCCGGCCTTTGGCCGGACCGCCCCGGAGCAGGGGTGGAGGGCCCTTCCGTGCCCGCCGGGCAGGGGTTTTCATTACCCTGTATGACCGCCGGCGTTCATTTGTTCAATCGAGCACGGGCGGTTCACTCGCGGGTGACCTGTACAGGCCGTTCTGGGCAACTTAAAATATTTCGCTGAATTGAGATTTTTCCCCTTGCAAAGCCTTGTAGGCGACTATATATAGTACTGTGGGAGTAACGGAGTACCATATCTAGTAGAAAACCATCACATCTTGATAAAGAGGGGGAGTTTGATGTTTAGCAAGATCAGGAAGCGCGACGGGAGATTCGCCTCGTTCGATGCGTCGAAGATCACCGAAGCAATAGCCAAGGCCGGGGCCGCCACCGAGGAGTTCAACAGGGACATGGCGCACCGGCTCATGCTCAAGGTCATCAGTATGGCCCAGGACACCATCCCTGACGTGCCCACCGTGGAACAGATCCAGGACATCGTCGAGGAGGTGCTGCTCGCCTCGCCGTACCGCAAGACCGCCAAGTCCTATATTCTGTACCGGGACCAGCACGCCAAGATCAGGGAGATCAAGGCAGGCATGGGTGTCGACCTCATCGACCAGTACCTGGGCAAGATCGACTGGAAGGTGAACGAGAACAGCAACATGGCCTTTTCTCTCCAGGGACTGAACAACTACCTGTCCTCGGAGATCAGCAAGATCTACTGGCTGAACAAGATCTACCCGCCCGAGGTGCGGAGCGCGCACTCGAACGGCGACTTTCACATCCACGACCTGAACATCATCTCGGTGTACTGCGTGGGATGGGACCTGCACGACCTCCTGGTCCAGGGCTTCCGCGGCGCGCAGGGCAAGGTGGAGAGCAAGCCGGCCAAGCATTTCCGCACCGCGCTGGGCCAGATCGTGAACTTCTTCTACACCCTGCAGGGCGAGGCGGCCGGCGCCCAGGCCTTCTCGAACTTCGACACCCTGCTGGCGCCCTTCATCAGGCACGACAAGCTCGACTACCACCAGGTGAAGCAGTCGCTCCAGGAGTTCATCTTCAACATCAACGTGCCCACCCGGGTGGGCTTCCAGACGCCCTTCACCAACGTGACCCTGGACCTCGAGGTGCCGTCGTACATGGCCGACCAGCCCGTGATCATCGGCGGGGAGATGCAGAGCACCACCTACGGCGACTACCAGAAGGAGATGGAGCTCTTCAACCAGGCCTTCGTGGAGGTCATGGCCGAGGGCGACGCGAAGGGCAGGGTGTTCACCTTCCCCATCCCCACCTACAACATCACCAAGGATTTCGAGTGGGACCGGCCCTACCTGGAGAACCTCTGGAAGATGACGGCCAAGTACGGGGTGCCGTATTTCTCGAACTTCGTCAACTCCGACATGGACCCCGAGGACGCCCGGAGCATGTGCTGCCGTCTGCGCATCGACAACCGCCAGCTCGAGACCCGCGGCGGCGGACTGTTCGGCTCCAACCCTCTCACCGGCTCCATCGGCGTGGTGACCATCAACCTCCCGCGCCTGGGCTTCCTGAGCAAGGACAAGGTGGAGTTCATGGCCAGGCTGAACTCGCTCATCGAGCTGGCCAGCTCCAGCCTCGAGATCAAGCGCAAGGTGCTCGAGACCTTCACCGAGTCGAACCTCTACCCCTACACGAAGTACTACCTGAGCGGGATCAAGAAGCGCTTTGGCGAGTACTGGAAGAACCACTTCTCCACCATCGGCATCGTGGGCATGAACGAGGCCTGCCTGAACCTCATCGGCGAGAACATCGGGACCGAGAAGGGCAGGGCGTTCGCGCTGGAGATCGCTGACTTCATCCGGAACAGGCTCATCGACCTCCAGGAGAGGACCGGGAGCAACTACAACTTCGAGGCCACCCCGGCCGAGGGCACGTCCTACAGCCTGGCCAGGCTCGACAAGAAGCGCTACCCGGAGATCGTCTGCGCCAACGAAGAAGCCGTCCGGAACGGCGCCGAGCCCTACTACACCAACTCGTCCCAGCTCCCGGTGGGCTTCACGGACGACATCTTCGAGGCCCTCGACCTCCAGGACGACATCCAGGCCAAGTACACCGGCGGCACAGTGCTCCACCTCTTCCTGGGCGAGCAGGTGGAGGACGCCGAGGTGATCAAGAACCTGGTCATGAAGATCTGCAACACCTACAAGATGCCCTACTTCACCTTCAGCCCCACCTTCTCGGTGTGCCCGAGCCACGGCTACATCTCGGGCAACAAGCCCCAGTGCCCGCAGTGCAGCGAGACCACCGAGGTCTACTCCCGGGTGGTGGGCTACCTGAGGCCCGTGGCCCAGTGGAACAACGGCAAGAAGGAAGAGTTCAAGGAGCGCAGGATGTTCGTGATCAAAAAGGCCCAGGGCCAGGATGCCGCGGTCAGGGAGCAGATCTACAAGGTGAACCTGGCGGCGCAGACGATTCGGCCCGTCGGACAGCAGGACTGCAGCGACGGCGTGGGCAAGGTGCTGACGAACTAGGGGAAGAAGAGGAGAGCAGTAAGAATCGAGAAGAAGGAAACGGGGGACAGGTCCTGTCCCCCGTTGATTTTTATATGGTGTTGTCTGGTCAAGAACGGGGTCAAGTCTTTTATTTTAACACTTCCATCATCTCTGTTGACAAACGTGATGTTACAAGGTTCTATCCTGTTTTGCGCAGCTCATCACTTGTTGGTCCCCTGTCCTTCGAAGGAGAGATTTTTCCCTTGCGAGTGATCGGCACGCTCGACCGATAGTATGTGTATCAAATCAAAAGTTGAGGTGAGCATCCATGAACAGGCATCTGGACGTTTTCTTATTGATTCTCATGCTCGTGATGGCATCGGCCTCTGCCCATGCCGATGGGCTCGGGGATGCGCAGGGTCTCGACAAGAGCACCTGTATCGCGTTCCAAGCCCCAACGGTCACCACGGACAAAGGGATGGGGCAGGGGAGAAGGGTTTCCCCGACAGGGCCGGGACAGACCGGGCCTGCGGCGAATGCGATGCAGCAGGTACCGAGAGCTTCGGCAAAACAGGGCGCCGCGGTCAACCCGGTAATCACGATCAGTTCACCGCCCATTGACGGCGCGACGATCACGACGCCGAACCTTTCCTTCACCATCACCTGCAGCAAGCCGGCAACCATCTGCTGGCGGCTCGACAACGGTGCGGCAACCTGCTCCATACCCGGCGCAACGAGCTTCAACGCCATCCTCATGAATCTGGCTGAGGGCAATCACATGCTGAACGTCACCGCTGTCGACGCCGAAGGGAACATGGTCTCCAGCAGTCGTGTCTGGCGTGTGGACTTTTGATTGTGATTGAGGTGAGATTGAGGGGTCGGACCAAGCCAGGCAACTGTAATTACAAATTATTATGCGATTATTGAAGCCATTTTACCTCTTAAGTGGCCTTTTTTGATGTTGAAAGAGTGGTTTTGAGGAAGCGGGAGCAGGGTGGTGGACATGAGCTGAGGATTGGATGCGAATATGGGGGAAGATAATCTCACCACTTGGATTGCATGAACCAGGCAAACCAGTGTCAACGATTTTGCCCCTGAAAAAGGCCTCCAAAGCCTCTATACCACCCATTCACGCAATATATTCCTAAGCATTACACGATATTGACCAGGTCCGACCTGATCCCGGGACAATAATCGCATGGATGATGCGCATACCGGTGAGACCGGTAATGTTTGTGAGCACCTTGTGCAGGTGGAGGTTCATCTCCGAGAGAGCCTTCTGCATGTGCTGGACATGGGAAGCGGCATATCGAATCAGATTGTCCCGATGGCGAAGGTAACTTCGTAAAACGCATACCTGATTCTCCGGACGGAAAGAGCCGCTCAAAAGCCCATAGCTGTGCAGTCGCTGCAGCCACTGGCAATCCAAGACATCCGTCTTCCTGCCGGGAACGTTCTTCACGTGGCGGGCATTGACCAGCTTGACCTTAACCCGCTGCTCTCGAGAATCTGAAAGACCGGTATCCAGTATACCCCTGTCGCCTCCATGGCCACGGTTTCAACCCCGCACGTCTTCAACCATGCGGCCATCTCGTACAAGTCGGAAGTGGATGCCCTTCACGTTGCGTGCGCTCTTGAATGGGGGGCGGCACTGTTTGTCTCTTCCGATAAACAGCAGATCGCTGCTGCCGGGAAAGCCGGGCTTGCCACGAGATTCGTCTGAACAGGCCAGCCGTTCAATCCGGCTGATCGGGGCCGCCGAGAAGTGGGTCAATACGGTTTTCAGGAAGGTCAAGGAGCCGGGAGCCTTTCCCGAGAGCGGCCGCATCGTTCCGGAAATCGACAACAAGGCAATAAGAGAATTAATCTGCGGCAACTATAGCATCGTCTACCGGCTGGAGAAAAAGACCATGTTCATTCTTGCCGTTCGTCATGGGAAGCAGGTTCTCCCTGTTGATGAGATCGAGGAGTAACAGGCGCATGCCCAAGGGCTGTTGCCCGCGCCGCTGATGCCGCTGTTCAAAGGGATATGGCCGCGGGCAGGACAGGCTCAGGCATCCTGGTCCTTCCTGAATCCCTCGACGACCCAGAAGATTCCCCACCCCAGGAGGACAGGGCTCGGCCCCACCAGGGCAAAAACGAGGACCCCGCCGGCCCAGGGCCGGAAATAGACCGCCCACACGAGCAGCCAGACCGCGGATACGAAGATGCCCAGGCGCACCTTGCCGGAGAGGGCCGCCATGAGCTTCCCCGGCTTCTTCCCGCTTCCCCCCTTTCCCAGACGGCTGGGAAGGATGAAGATGATCGAAAACAGCAGCACGATGAGCAGTACTTCCTGTACGCCTGTCAACAAGAGCCTCCATACCCGGGTATAACCCATACCGCCCCCACGGTCAAACACTAGAGGGAGGAATTTGTTTCCGCCGGAGTGAAAGGCATCCTTCCGTACTCACGATGATATGTTGAAGGTTTCCGGGTAGCTCCCAGGATGCCCGCTTCCGCGGGAACGACGTGAAAGGGGAGGGGATGACGGGATGCGGAAGGGAGTGATGATGTCCGCCGAAGGCTACAGCGGGCAGATCTCCCGGACCTCGACCCTGCCCGTAAGCGCGGACGTGATCCGTTCCCGGGAGGCGGCCTCGAAGCGGATGCAGACCCCGCAGTCAGAGCTGATCTGGCGGGGGACCGGAATGACCTTGTGGGGGATGCCCTCCTGTTTGAGCACCTTCTCGGCCAGGAGGGCCTGGCTCACGGAGTGGAAGAGGAGCACGCAGTGACCGGCCGCCGTCATACCTGGACCAGCTTCCCTGCCCCGAGCATGGCCTCCGCGATGTCGTACATGTTCGACACCACCCCGACGCCGAGCCTGTCCTTGAGCTCGAAGAAACCGAGGCAGGTGCCGCAGGCGAGGATCTTCGCCCCCTTCCCGGCCAGGGCCTTCAGGTCGGGCAGCACCTCGGAGCCCTCAACCGCGAGCTTCACGCCCGTGTTCATGAAGATCATGGTGTCCGGCCTGCTCGCCCCCTCGGCGAGGGTGTGGATGAACGCCCTCATGAGCACCGCGCCCAGCTCGTCGTTCCCCCTGCCCATGACGTCCGAGGCGAAGACCACCACCACGGGCCCTGCTCCGGCCGGGGCTTCAGTGCAGGTGCAGGTCTCTTCGTCCGTGGACCGGGCGGGGCTGCCGATGTGGAGCGACACGTCCGCCCCCCTGCGCTCCACCGTCACCATGCAGCCCATGCCCTGGGCCATGCGCTTGATATTCTCCTCAGCGGTCCTGTCGTTCACCGTGACCACGACCTCGTCGTGGTCCTCGAGGGCCTTCCGGGTGAGCAGAACCGGCTCCGGGCAGTTCAGCCCGCGCGCGTCGATCTCCTTCTTCATGCCATGTTCTCCTTGTCCATGCGCTCGGCCATGCCTGCAACGGCCTGTATCGCTGCGTCGATCTCACTTGCGGTGGTGAAGCTCCCCGGGCTGAACCGGACCGTGCCATCCGGGAAGGTGCCGATGGTCCGGTGGGCCGATGGCGCGCAGTGCAGGCCCGGCCGCGCCATGATCCCGTGGTCCGCGTCCAGGAAGAGCACGATGTCCGAGGGCCTCGTCCCTGCCATGGTGAACGAGACCACCGCGGTCTGGCGCGCGGCGTCCCGCACGCCGTGCACCGTGACCCCCGGGATGGACGAGAGCCCTGCGATGAGCCGGGCCGTGAGTCCCATCTCGTGCCCCCTCACCGCATCGACCCCCCGCTCGAGGAGGTACCGGACGCCGGCGCCCAGGCCTGCCAGCCCGATGGTGTTGGGCGTTCCGGACTCGTACCTGTCCGGCATGAAGTCGGGCTGGGTCTCGAACTCGGACCTGCTCCCCGTGCCCCCGTGCATGAGGGGGGGTATCCTGCTCTCGAGTCCTTTCCGCAGGTAGAGGCCGCCTGTGCCCTGGGGTCCCAGGAGGGCCTTGTGGCCGGTGAAGGCCAGGACGTCTAAGTTCATGGCCTCCACGTCGATGGGCACGGCGCCCGCGGTCTGCGAGGCGTCCACGCACAGGACGATCCCCCGCTCCCGGCACAGGGCCCCGATCCGGGCGATGGGCATGATGGTGCCCGTGACGTTCGATGCGTGGGTGATGATCACGGCCTTCGTGTCTTTCCGGATCAGGGGCAGGATGTCCTGCGGGTCGAGCTCGCCGGTGGAGGCGCAGGGGACGACGGAGGTCTGAACGCCCTTTGACTCGAGGAAGCGCAGGGGCCGCATCACCGAGTTGTGCTCCATGGCCGAGGTGATCGCGTGGCCGCCGTCTCCGAGGAGGCCGAGGATGGCGATGTTGAGCGCCTCGGTGGCGTTCTTCGTGAAAGCGACCCTGAGCATGTCGCGTATGCCGAGGAGCTGCGCGAGGGCCTCCCGGGCGTCGAGGACGATCCGGGCCGCTTCGATGGAGAGGGTGTGCCCGGACCTGCCGGGGTTGGCGCCGACGGAGGAGCTGAAGGCGCTCATGGCTTCCAGCATGGCCGCAGGCTTGGGCCACGACGTCGCCGCGTTGTCGAGGTAGATGATCTTGTCCACGTGGTTCTCTTTTCTCAGCATCCGGAGGGGATCGAGGATCCTTGTCCCATGCTGCTCCGATAGGCGTAGATCATGGGTGTGCATATGTCAAATGCGAAATATTCATGCAAGCGGCCTGGTTATGCAATTTGGGAATACACGGGGTTACGGCATGGGTGAAGACCCGGGCCGCGCGCGCTTTGGTCCCGTCCGCAAGGAGGGAGGTGTGCCGCAAGGCCTTTGGCTTACGCTTGCGCCCTGCGGGCGTCGATCATCTCCAGCAGGGCTTCGAGCCTCGTGAAGGCGGTCTCCTCGCTGTACTTGCGCACGTCCGCGTGGTCCACGTCGATCATGACGCAGGGGATGCCGAGGTCTTCCCGTATGCGCCTCATCTGGTCCATCTGCATGAGCGAGTAGACCTTGCAGCTCCGGTTGCTGGCGAAGACCACGCCGTCGATGGCGTTGCGCTCGATAACCTCCCGCATGGCCTTCCCCCTCAGGTTGAGCCCGTGCGGGCACACGGAGAAATTCTGGAGCCGGGCGAGCCAGGCCAGCGGGTCCGTGCCGTCGAACTCGTACGGGTCGTACCGACCTTCGAGGGCGCCGATGCAGTAGGTGTAGCTCGCGCAGGTGATGTTCGCGCCGAGCCCCGCGAGCCTGCTGGACATCTTTCTCAACTGGTGCCAGGGCGCGATGTTGTCCCAGAGGAGGCGGTACCGCTCGTCCGGCACCGGGAACACGCCCGCGCGCACCTGCTCCCCGGTCTCCTCGGCCAGGAGGCGGTAGTGCTCCGCGAGCTGCCGCGTACCCCGGGAGGTGAGGATGGGGGCCATCTGGACGAACGAGTCGAAGGCCGTGATGCCCGAGGGCCGATGCCGGGCGAAGTCCGTGAAGCGCTTCCATTCCGCGAGCGCCTCGCTGGAGTTCTGAACCGCCTCCCTGGCCTTCTCGATGTCGAACCTCTGGCCGCTCAGGCTTTCGACCGTTCTGATGAGGTGGCCGAACTGGTCCATGATGTAGCGGAAGTCATTCGAAGTCTGGTCCTCGTAGCAGAAGGGGATGTCGAGGACCAGGTGGGGCACGCCCCAGACCCGGTGGTAGACGTCGAACCACTTCACCAGGAGCGAGCAGTTGTTGTTGTTGCTGATGAGCAGGTCCGGCTTGGGCAGGCCGAAGGTGGGCGAGTCCTTGCCGCCGTCGAAGGCGGTGCCGATGTCGATGCGGGCATAGGAGCACAGGTCGGTGGAATACCCGTGGCCTTCGGCCTTGCCGCACAGGAGAGGGCCCGCGCCCTTGCCCGCGCACAGGGCCGCGTGGCTTTCCGGGACCCCGTACACCACGTTCTCGAAGCCTGCGAAGATCTCCGCGGGCACAATGATGGCGATCCACACCACGAACGCCCCCTGAGACGCCCTCTGGTGGAGGGTGAGGTAATCGTTCATGATGATGGAGGTCAGGCGCTTGCCCGACTCGTTTTTCCTGAACTTCTCCTTGGGGTCTTCCGTGCTCATAGGGCTTCCTCTACGCAAGGGTCTCGGCGAAGGCCTCGATCCTGGTCCGGTACCCGTCGAGGTTCTGCAGGCCCTCGGCGCTCATCTCCAGGAGCAGGCTCCGCACGCCCAGCTCTTTCAGCATGCCTTCGAGATAGGGGAACTCGAAGTACTCGTACTCGCAGAACTTCTCGCCAAAGAAGATCACGCCGCCGACCCCGGTTTCCTGCACGACCTCCCGCAGAAACTGAAGCCGCCCGTCCGCGGACGGCAGGATCGTGGTGCAGGGGTGATGGCCCCTGTAGAAGTCCTCGTAGTAGCGCTCCGGGTCAGGGGTCGTCTCAGGCGTGAAGCTGTAGAAGCGCTTCAATGCGGCGATGTCGTTTGCCGCGACCCTGAGCCCTGCCTTGTCGATGGCGTCCAGAAGCGGCTCGGGCGGCGGCAGGATGCCGCTGATGAGCACGCCGGGCCTGCCTGCCCCGTGAGCGGGCGCCTGCCTTCCCTCGTTCACGAAGGCCTCCAGCAGGGGGATGTGGTCCTCCACCGGGATGCGGTTCGACCCCATGAGGAGCCCCATGCCCGGGGCGAGGGGAAGGGAGCCGGCCGAAAGGAGCCCCTCGACTTCCATGCAAAGGGCGCGCTGCCTGCGGTAGAGGTCGATGCTGCGGGCAAAGGACTCGCCCGAGAAGGGTCTGCCCGTGAGGTCCTCGAGTTCGGCCGCCAGGGAGCGGACGCGGCCCCTCAGGTACCCGGCTGCGCCGGCCTGATCGAGCGGGAGGGCGGGCACGTGGAGCCTGAGCACGGGCAGCCGGCTGCTGCTCCCGTCGAGCCCGGAGGCGATGATCTCCGGGAGGTTGCGCAGGGTGTCGCAGGCATTGTACATGAGCAGGGCGTCGAAGAGCCCCGGGCCGTGCTCGAGCACGAACTCCACGAGGGCCCGGGCCACCTGGCAGGCATAGGGCTGGAGGTGGCGGTCGCTCCGGGAAAACCCCTGAAGGTCGTCGTTCAGGCCCCAGAGCATCACGGGCGTCAGCCCGAAGGAGTGGAGCAGCTCCAGGGGGGGGTAGAGGGGAAAGCACCCGGCGACGCGGCGCCCCTGCTCCTTCAGATCGCGTACGGTATCAAGAAAGCCCTGCATATCCATCTCCCAGTGCGGCGCCCGTGCAGGCGCTGCCAGCGGCCGAAGGCGGGCAGCCCGGAGCGCCGGGCCTTCGGTCGGTATCATAACAAAATGTTATATCTGCTAAGCATGATTGAGGCAAGGGGGGAAATCAAACCGGGGCATGCGCCTTCCTGCCGGGAGAGAAGCAGGAGGGCCCCGTCATCCAGGCGATGAACTCCCGGAACGTCGAGGCCATGTGTTCCAAAGGACAGGCTCAGACCCTGGTGTCGACGTGGAGCCCCTTCATGGTTTCAGTGGGCCTGAACGCCTCGATGCCGGACGTGCGGCTGAGCCCGTTGCACCGCTCCGCCAGGGTGGGGCAACCGATGCCCTTCGCCAGGGGAAACAGGGCCACCCCGCTCCTGCCGTCGGCCACGGCGGCGTCGATGATCTCCGGGTCCTCCACCACCCGCTCCTCCATGAGCTTCGTGGCCTCGTTCACCCGGTTGAAGATCAACCCGGTGGAGTCCCTGGGCACCACCACCGGGACCTTGCCCATGCCCGTGGCCACGGCGCAGGCGGCGGCCACGGCCTCGTCCGACGACCTGTCCCCGAGCACCACCTCCACGAGCCGCGTCTCGGGAGGGTCGAGGAAGTGCATGCCCACGACCTTCCCGGGGCGAAGGGAGGCTTCCGCCAGGGCCGGGATCTTCACGGACGAGGCGCTGCCGGCGAGGATGGAGTGCGAAGGGCAGCACCGGTCGAGAAATGCGAACAGCTTCTTCTTCAGGCCCAGGCCCTCGAGGATGGCCTCGATCACGAGATCGGCGCCGGAAGCGGCAGACCTGAGGTCGCGTGCGGGAGTGAGGCGGGACATCATCACCCTGCTCTCCTCGCGGGTGATCAGCCCGTTCTCCTCGCACCGCCGGAGCCTTTCCCTCACCGCTCCCGTGCCTGCATCCGCCGGGCCTTCGCCCATGTCGTGCAGGGTCACCGAGTACCCGGCCATGACCCCGGCGTACGCGATCTCGTATGCAAAAGCCCCGGCCCCGATCACCGCTATCCTGCCGACCTCAGCCACATCTCCTCCAGACACCGGGGGCGCCCTGTTTCCGACCAGGGCGCCCTGTCCCAACGTATTTCATGACAACATCAACGCATCGTCTCTCCCCCGGCCGTTCTCTTCAGCCCCCCTCAGAACCTCCCCCGCACCGGGGGAGGGGACTGTGAGCTGTCGCAAGGAGGAGGTTTTCAATGCTGCGGCCGTGCCGGAGGGGATGGGATCACTCGCCCGTAAACGCGGGCTTCCGCTTCTGCATGAAGGCCGTGAACCCCTCGACTGCGTCCTTGGAGCAGGCGCAGACGTCGGCGCCTTCACCCTCAACCCTGAGGCCTTCGTCGATGCCCTCGTTCAGGAAGGTGTTGGCCGCCCGTATGGCCGACCGCACCGCCAAGGGGGCTTTTTCGGACAAGGCCGTGGCCTTCTCCATGACCTTGGACATGAGCTCCTCAGGCGGGTAGAGCGCATCCACGAGCCCGACGGCCAGGGCCTCCTGCGGGCTCAGCCGCGAGCTGTTGAGTATGAGGTCCAGCGCCTTGTTTCTCCCCAGCAGCCGGGTCAGGCGCTGGGTCCCGCCCCAGCCCGGGATGATGCCCAGGTTGAGCTCCGGGCACCCCAGCCTGGCGTTCGCGCTGTCCGCCATGTAGCGGAAGTGGCACGCCAGGGCGAGCTCGAGGCCGCCCCCCAGGGCATGGCCGTTGATGGCCGCTATGGTGGGCTTTTCGAGGCGGTCCAGCTTGGTCCAGATGGCCCTGCCCACGGCGCCCACATCCGGGTGGCTGACGGCGTCGGCCACATCCATGCCCGCACAGAAGCTCTTCTCGCCCGTGCCCGTGATCACGAGCACACGCGCCTCCTTGTCCGCCGCCACCTCGTCCAGGGCCTGATCGATCTCCTGGAGCATAGCGTAGCTCACCGCGTTGTTCGCCGGGCGGTTCAGAGTAAGCACCGCCACATAGCCCTGTTTCTCCAACTGAAGCGTTTCATAGGCCATTGCTGAGTCTCCTTTCCACTCTCATTTCATGAGTTCGTAAACGGCGTGCCACGGCCCCTTGTCCGTGGCGCGCCGCACAGGTCGCTACTTGTTCACGTTCTTGAACAGGGCTGCGTTGCCGTTGCCGAACGCGCCGCACAGCGTGGCCACGCCGTAGGTGGCGTCCTTGTAGTCGGTCTTCATGATGCTGTTCAGGGTGACGATGAGCCGGGCGCCGGACTGGCCCAGGGGATGGCCCAGCGCCAGGGCGCCTCCCCACACGTTCACGTTCTCGAAGGGCGCGTTCTGGGCGATGCCGAGCTCCCGGAGGCAGGCCAGCGACTGGCTGGCAAAGGCCTCGTTGATCTCCCACACGTCGATGTCCTTGACGCCCAGGCCCGTGCGGGCGAGCAGCTTCCTGCTCGCCGGGACCGGCGTCATGCCCATGAGTGTGGGGTCATACCCGCCGAAGGCGCCGTGGACATACTTGAGGTGGTAGCTCAAACCGAGCTTGTCCGCTTTGCTCCGCTCCATGAGGAGCAGGGCCGCGGCCCCTGCCGTGAGCGGGGAGGAGGTGGCCGCGGTCACGGTGCCCGCCATGTCGAAGGCGGGGTTCATGGTGGCCATCTTCTCCATGGAGATGTCGCCCCTGATCCACTGGTCTTCGGTGACCATGAAGGGGGTCCCGTCTTCCTTCTCACCCTGGACCGGAACGATCTCACCGGCGAACTTGCCTGCCTTGGTGGCTTCGAAGGCCTTCTTGTTGCTCCAGAAGGCCATGGTCTCCTGGTCGACCCTGCTGATCTTGTAGGCCTTGGCGACCTTCTCGGCAGTGGCTCCCATGGGGATCTCGGCGGGGTTGTACTTCTGGAACAGGGCAGGGGGGAAGTCCATGTTCATGGCCATGGGGACCTTCTGCATGTCTTCGACGCCGGAGGCCACGAAGATGTCCCCCTCGCCGCACATGATGGCCCTGGCCGCGTGCTCGAACGCGGACATGCCGGAAGGGCACTGCTGGGTGATGGTGTTGCTCGCCACCGACTCGGGGAAACCGCCCGCAAGCCACGCGAGCCTGCCGATGTCGTTCTGCATGCCCGTGATGTTCGCGCACCCGCACAGCACCGCCTCCACTTCCTCGGGATCGACCTGGGGGTTGCGCTCGAACAGCGCCTTGTAGCAGGCGACCAGGAGCGTTTCCGGCCTCACATTCCTGAACCATCCCTTCTCTGCATGGGCCCTGGTGTTCGCAGTCCTCACTCCGTCGACAATGACACACTCTTTCATAGAGAAAATCCTCCTTCATCTTAATGGTTGAAGCATATGTATGAACGTGGGGTGAGCCCTGTGCATTCCGCGCCGCCCCCCATGTTTCCATCCCTGCCCCGGGCAGCCCCTTCAGGCCGGGCATCGTCGTTCCCAGGTGTCACATCTTAGGAGGGAACGAGGGTTGTTTCCTCATACTAAGGTATGAAAAAAGAATGAATTTACCGGCCCGGGACAGAAAGCGCAGAACCGGATTACGCCAGGGGGCCGAGGGCCTTCCGGGGAACGGGATGCCGGACGGGCACAGGGGAAGCGGTTAGATGAGGCCCGTCTCCTGGGCCTTTCTCACGGCCTGATAGCGCCTGTTGACGCCGAGCTTGCTGAAGATGTTGTAGTTGTGCGTCTTGACCGTGGTGAGCGCCACGCAGAGCTTGTCCGCGATCTCCTGGTTCGAGAGCCCCTGGGCGATGAGCCTGAGGATGGCGACCTCCTGGCGGCTCAAGGCCTCGACGGGCGGGACGGGCATGCCCCCCGGAAGGGTGGAGAGGTGCTTCCTCTTGAGCTCTCCCTCTATAGAGGGTAGGACAGGCCCGGCAAGAGGGCTCTGAAGGCCCGAGGCCATGGCCGTGCGGAGCAGCTCCGCCATGGGCTTGCCCTCGTCGATGAAGGCCCGGGTGTACCCTTCGGGCTCGGCCATGGCGAAGGCCTTCGACAGTGTCCGGCAAGCCCTGTCGCCGCTGCCGGCCGCGTGGTGGGCCAGGGCCAGCAGGATCAGCGCGCTCAGCTCCATCTCGCCCAGGCCCTTTTTTCGTACCTCTCCCAGGAACGATTCGAGGAAGCGGATCACCTCGGCCAGCCGGCTCCGGGACTGGTGTCCGGGCGTCACGTACTCCTTCGCTATGATCAGGCGTGCCGCGGTGAGCTTCTCCATCTGGTGCCACAGTTTTGAAAAGGGATAGGCGTAGTCCCTGGGCGGGCTGTTCAGGGTGAGGTTCGCGCCATCGGCCAGGCGCCGGGCCGCTGCCAGATGATGCGGGTTGTTCCAGCCCCGGGAGATGAGGCACTGGATGCGCAGCGCGGCTGCGAAGGACCGCGCCCCGGGGCAGGCGTGCTCGAGGTTTTCGATGGTGGCGATGGGCTGGAAGACCTCCGGGAGGTCGGCCCCCTGGATGAGCCTGACGCGGGCCAGGAAGGCGTTGTACTGGATGGTCGCGTGTACGTTCCTGATGAACTGCACCGCGGCGCTGCATTCCTTGAGCATGCGGTCCGCACCCGCCACGTCGTTCTTCTCAAGGAGCACGTACACCAGGAGGATCTGGATGAAGCCGAGCATCTCGGGGGGGAGCTTCTTGTGGCTGATGTAGGACTCCTGGATCATGGCCATGGAGTTGCGGCAGATGGACTCGGCCTCCCTCAGCCTTCCGGTCATCTTCGCCAGCAGGGCCCTCAGACAGTCGGCGGCCGCCACCACGTAGTACACGTCCCGGGCATAGCCGATGGAGGCGGCCATGTCGAGCGCCTTCGAGGCTTCTTCAAGCTCGTCGAGGTTCTGGTAGGCCATGCCCATGAGGATGTAGATCCCGGCCTGCTCCTTGGGGGCATCCGCCCGGAAGCTCTCCAGGCTGCGCCTGCACAGGTCGATGAAGGCCTCCGGCGCCTCGCCCCGCTCGTAGGCCAGGAACACCCGCAGGGCGTCGGCATGGCCCAGGACGACCTCCCGTTCCAGGCCGTCCCCCGCCTCTTCCTCGCCTAGAGGCCGGGCATAGTGCTGCACGGCCCTGTCGAGGTAGCGTTCGATGACGTCGATGGGGATGCTGGCCCTGCTCTCGAGGTTGCGGAAGAACAGGGCCCAGGCGTAGACGACACAGAGGCCGGGGTGGCCGCTGATCATGTTCGGGGGCAGGGCCTGCATCCACTTGAGCACGGTGGACGACTCTCCCCGCAGGAAGGTGATGACCGCATACCTGGCCACGAGGAAGGCGGCGTACTCCCAGTCCCGTGCCAGGATCGCGTGGTTGATGGCCTCGTTGGGCAGCCTGTTTTCCTTGAACCACCTGGCCGCCCGGCCGTGGAGGAGCAGGACGCGGCCCGGATCGACCCTCTTCAGACGGCTCTGCAGGGCGTTGGCGAAGAGGTTGTGGTAGCGGTACCAGAGGTGCTCGTGGTCCAGGGGGAAGATGAGCATGTTGCTGGCGCACAGGGATTCGAGCATCCGCGCGCTGCCTTCCTGCCCGGAGACCGCGTCGCACAGCGAGCCGTTCAGGCGCTCCAGGATGGAGGTGTCCATGAGGAAGCGCTGCACCTCCTCGGGGTGCGATGAGAGGAACTCCTCCATGAAGTACTCGATGGTGTGGATCGATCCCCCGCACGTCTGGGGGACGCCGCCGCCATGCTTCCTCATGGCCAGGGCGGCGATCTGGAGGCCGGCAACCCACCCCTCGGAAAAGGAATCCAGGGCGCGGATGTCCTCCTTCGTGAGACCCTTGCCCATGAGCTTCCGGGCGAACACGGCGGTCTCGTCCGCGGTGAAGCGCAGCTCCTCGGGGCCGATCTCGGTGAGCCCGTCCTTGATGCGGATGTGGCCCAGGGAGAACGGGGCCCTGCCCCGGGTGGAGATGACCAGGTGCACGGCGGCGGGCAGGTGGTCGACGAGGAACTTCATGGAGCCGTGGATGGAGCGCTCCCTGATCACGTGGTAGTCGTCCAGGATGACGACGACGGGCCCTTTGGCCTCGCAGAGCTCGTTGATGAGAGCGGTGAGGCACGTCCGGACCGGGAACCTGGGGAAGGCCTGGAGCATCTCGAAGGCGGCCTTGCCCACAGCCTGCTCCGAATTCCCGAGGGCGGAGATGAAGTGCATCCAGAAGCGGATGGGGTCGTTGTCGTCTTCATCCAGGGCGAGCCAGGAAGGGGAGGGTTTCAGGGTACCCGCCCACTCGCTCAGGATGGTGGTCTTGCCGAAGCCTGCCGGCGCGGACACGAGGGTCAGCCTGCGGCCCATCCCGGAGCTCAGGAGCCTCAGCAGCCGGGGCCGGCTCAGCCGGTTGTCGTTGACAGGGGGGACGGTGAGCTTCGTTTTCAGCACAACATTGGGCATACGTGTCGTTCCATCAGCATTGCATTCTAACGGCCTCTTTATACCATAAAATAAAAATATAATGTATTTGCAAATGTCTCTGTCCTCCCTATCGGTAGAAGCGAAGTCATTTTAAATACCTGAATAAAGATCATCCTTTTTTCATACCAAAGTATGATGAAACGCCTCAGGTTCTCCGGGATAATGCAGGGAAATGAGAGCCGGTGTTGTGAAAAACGAGAAGACCAATCCAGGAGGACTCTATGGCTAGTTTGTGGTTTGATTTGAGAGATATTAAATTTCAGCTGTTCGAGATGTTCAAGATAGGCGAGACCCTGCTCGGCAAGGGGCGTTACGTGGACTTCGATGTCGACACGTGCAACATGGCCCTCGACCAGGCCGCGAAGTTTGCAGAGCAGGAGATCGCCCCCACCTATCCCGACGAGGCGAATCGCCAGCCGGTGGAGGCGACCTACAAGGACGGCAAGGTAACCACACCGGAATCGTACAAAAGGCTCTACAAACTCTACTGCGAAGCCGGATACGTTTCCATGGCCGATCAGCCGGAGGTGGGAGGGCAGGGGTTCCCGGCCATCGTGGCTGCGGCGTGCGCCAACATGTTTCTCTCCGGCGGCGCGTCGTTCGTCATGTACCCCGGTCTCACCCATGGTGCGGCACGGCTGATGGAAGACCATTTTCATCATCCCCTCAGGAACATCGTTCTCGAAAAGATGTACTCGGGCGAATGGGCGGGCACCATGTGCCTGACCGAGCCGGGGGCGGGCTCCGACGTGGGCGCCTTGAAGACCACCGCCAAAAGGAACGACGACGGCACCTTCTCCATCATCGGCACCAAGAGCTTCATCTCCGGCGGCGACCACGACCTGACCCCGAACATCATCCATCCGGTCCTCGCCAGGATCGAAGGCTGCCCGAGCGGGACCAAGGGCATCTCCCTCTTCATGGTCCCCAAGATCAGGTTCAATGAAAAGGGCGAGCTGCTCGAGCCGAACGACGTGTTCTGCAGCGGCATCGAAAGCAAGATGGGCATCCACGGCAGCGCCACCTGCACCCTGAACTTCGGCGACAACGGCAGGTGCATCGGCTACCTGATGGGCGAGGAGTGCCAGGGCATGCCCATCATGTTCAACATGATGAACGAAGAGCGCCAGGGGGTCGGTATGATCGGCGCCTCGCTCGCAGGAGCGGCCTACCTCCATGCCCTCGACTACTGCAAGCAGAGGGTCCAGGGCCAGCACGTCTTCGCCATGGCCATGAAGGACGACAGCGCCCCTTCGGTCCCGATCATTCAGCACCCCGATGTCCGCAGGATGCTGATCAAGATGAAGTCCATGTCCGAGGGCCTGCGTGCCCTGTGCCTGTTCTGCTATTTCTGCATGGACAACGTGTTCAGCACGATGGCCACCATGGCCGCAGGCGGCGGAGACGCCGAAGAGCTGCAGAAGCAGAAGGAGTACTGGGAAGGCCTCATCGAGATCCTCACCCCGGTGGTCAAGTCCTACAGCACGGAAATGGGCATGGTCGTGTGCGATCTGGCCGTGCAGAGCTACGGCGGCTACGGCTACTGCCGCGAGTACCCGGTCGAGCAGCTCATGAGGGACCAGAAGATCAACTCGATCTACGAAGGCACCAACGGCATCCAGGCCCTCGACCTGCTGGGGCGCAAGCTGGGGATGAAAAAAGGCACGTACTTCATCAACCTGCTCAACTACACCAAGGACGCCATCGACGAGGCCGAGGGGATGGACGCCCTCAAGGCGGAAGCGGCCATTGTCAAGGACGCCCTGACCGCCTGCGGATTGACGGCAAAGGACTTCTCCAAAATGATCGCCACGACGCCTTTCGTGCCGCTCATCGGCGCCTGTGATTATCTCAACTGCCTGGGGGACGCCATTGTGGGCTGGCTGCACTTGAGGATGGCGACCGAGGCCGTTAAAAAGTTCTTCGACCCGTCCACGACGGAGCAGGACAAGGCTTTCTACCGCGGCAAGATCGAAGGGGCCAAGTTCTTCATCCACCGCACCACGGGGCTTGTGGCCCCCAAGCTGGAGAATCTGAAGAAGGACGAGCAGAGCGCGATGAACATCCCCGAAGAGTCTTTTGCGGGCATGTGAGCGCAGCCTGAAGAAACACACGGGAACATGGTGAACATGACTCAATCCGTTCAGGTCTTCTGGCCCAAGAGGAGGTTGTTTTCATGTACTGATGCTGGTTGAATGAATTGAGAGAGTACCTTCCTTACACTCGGGAGGAAATTCCATGGGGGCTTGTCATGGAATTTCCTCCTTCTTTTTATTGACCCGGTACCTGTTGCCTTGAGCGGCATGCAGATCCCTGCCGGGTCCCGCTTTCAGCGGCCTGCCTGCAGGATCAGTTTTTCAGGAGGGTTCTGTAGAGCGCCTTCAGGCCGACGTCGGCGTGCTTCCGGTAGATGCCGAAATGGAAGCTCATCTGAGACGGGCCCTGGTCCACGATCTCGATGTTGATGTTCTCCTGGTACAGGGCGTTGGACGCCATGGCCAGGACGCCCGGGGTGTCCTTCATGCCGACGCCCACGGGGGAGAGGAGGCTCAGGTCGTAGCGGATCTCCAGGAAATTGGGCGAGAGCGTCTTGACGATGGTCTCCTTGAGGTTGTCGGCCTTGTCCGCGATATCGAGCTGGTCCACGATCACCGCAATGTCGTCCTTGTCCGAGGGGTAGTGGTGCGTGTTGATGCCGAAGTCCTGGAAGATGTCGAGGAGGTCCTTGGTGAAGCCGATGGTCTCGCCGATCATGTCCTTTTCGATGTACACGTAGGCGATGCCGTCCATGCGTGCTATCCCGATGGCGGTCTCGGCAGGGGTGCGCGAGCCCACGATCATGGTCCCAGGCGCTGTCGGGTTGTTGGTGTTGCGGATGTTGATGGGGATGCCCTTGTTCTTGCAGCTCACCATGGCGTCGAAGTGGAACACGTTGAAGCCCTTCGAAGACAGGAGGCGGATCTCCTTGTACGTCAGCTCCGGGATGACCGACGCCTCGGGGATGAGCCTCGGGTCCACCTGGTAGACGCCGTCCGTGTCGGTCCAGTTCTCGTAGCACGCCGCGTCCATGGCATAGGCGACCTCTCCGCCGGTGAGGTCGGAGCCGCCCCGGGACAGCACGGCGATGTCGCCCTTGAGCGTGATGCCGTAATAGCCGGGGATGACGTAGATCTGCCCGTCCCCGAGGCTGTCCTTGAGGTTGGCGTGCGTTGCCGGGAGGACCTTGGCGTTCCCGAACCTGTCGGACACGAGGAACCCGATGTCCTCGGGCAGCATGACGGCGGCGTTCATGCCCTTGCTCCTGAAGTACCGGGCAATGACCTTTGCGCTGTAGTGCTCTCCGCGTGAGGCGAAGAAGTCGATGCGCTTCCTGTCGGTGATGTGCGAGGACAGGTCCGTCTCGAGACCTTCGATGATGTCCCTGCCTTCGATGGAGAGATCCGTAACGAGGGTCTTGAACTTCCCCACGACCCGGTCGAAGCTCTCCTTCGCGGTGATTGCCTTTCCCCGTGCCTTGAAATGGCCGCCGTCGGTGGCGATGTTGAAGAGGTGGTCGGTCACCTTCTCGGAGTCGTTCCTGTCCTTGCCGGGTGCGGAAACCACGACGTAACGCCTCCGCTCGTCCTCGGCGATGATCCTGCGGACCTTCTCTATCTGGTCCGCGTTGGCCACCGAGCTGCCCCCGTATTTGCATACGAACAAGCCATCCATGGGCCCATCCTCCCATCATATATGTTCAGGCCCTCCATTTCCTTGGAGGATCCATGCCAAGCAGGTTTTCTATCCTATATCGGGTCGGAGTGAAAGAGGAAATTCGGAAAAGACCTTCCTTATGAGCGGGCAGGCAACTGACGGGATTACCGCTGGAAAAGAGGGGATTTCAGAGCCTGAAGCACGGCAAAAAACAGCGTTGTGCCGCGGAGGAAGGCCATGCCCTCCTGGCGGGGGAGGGCGGCGTACCGGAAAAGAGCGGCCTCACGAGTGCCCGTTTCCGTGTCTGGGTGTCCGGGAGAGGAGCTTCGGGGGGATTTCGATGCCGAGCTTCCTGAATGCCTCCGCATCCACGAGGATGGAATACTCATGCCTGGCCACGGGTATGGTCTCGGGCCTCACCCCATGCTTGAGGATCTTTGCCGCGGAGTCCGCGGTGAGGCTTCCCACTGCCGAATAGTCGCTTTCGTTGTACAGGAGCGCCCCCCTGGTGATTCCCGGCAGGGAGGATATGCAGGGGATCTTGCGTTCGGAGGAGATCTTCATGAGGGCCTTCGAGTGTTCGAAATCCTTCAGCCAGTAGTACCTGTCCATGGGGATGAAGAAGGTGTCGACCCCCTGGGAGATGAGCTCCTCCGCTGCCGGGGTCATGCTGTCCCACAGGTTCACATGTTTCGAGACGACCTCCATGCCGAGCTCGGCGGCCCTGACCCGGATCTCTTCCGAGTGCGCCACGGCGAAGTCGTCGTCGCTGTAGATGAGGCCGATCTTTTTCATGGCGGGCAGCCCCTGCCGGGCCACGCGCATGACATCGGCCGGGTCCACGTGCACGGTCACTCCGGTGAACCCGGGCCCGGGCAGCGTCTTCGAGAGGCACCCCACCACCTCGGGGTCAGCCACGCACGCGAAGACGAGGGGGATCCCCGCGCCCACGATCTTGAGCCTGGCGAACTTGGTGGCGGGCGTCCCGATGGTGATGACGAGATCGGGCCTGCGTTGGACGATCTCGTCGGCGGCCGACTTGATCCTCATGAGCACCCGCAGGTTCTCCCAGTTGTACGGCTCGGCGGCGGGGTTGACGTCGATGACCGTCCTGCTGAGCATCACCTTGTCTTCCGGGGAGATCCCGTTGTGCTCGAGGCCCTTGACGATGCCCTGATAGACCTGCTCGAAGCATGCGTTCTTCCCTGCCTGGAGCACTTCGATCCGGTAGACCGCACCCGCCGTTGACGGGTGCAGGAACACGGTAAGGATGAGGAAAAGGACGGCGGGGAAAAGCTTCTTCATGATGGCGCTCTCCTGATGAGTTCTCATGGGCATCTCGTTATATTCGTACTATCGTTCGTTCGGGAACGTATCTTGAGCAGTAAAGTCATGGAGATCTCTGGTGCCGGCAGCGTCTTTACGGGCTTAAAAAAGACCGGACGGGCACCCGCTCCGAAAGGGGCCTGTCCCCCTTCATGGCCGGTACCGGTGTGCGTTGCCGCCCCTGCAGGCCGGTCACAGCGTGCCGTCGAGGTCGTCCGCCACGTCGGCCTTACACGCCCTGCAGCGCTTCGCCCCCCTGAACAGGGGTTTGCCGCAGGAGGGGCAGTGGTAGCGCCGGCACTCGGAGCGGGCCCACTCGACGCTTCCCTCCTCGTCCCCGAGCTCTTGAACCTTTTCGCGCCAGATGGGGATTGTGCGCTTCATCACCCGCACCCCGGTCTTGAGCCCGAAGCTTTCTATCTTCGGGCACGGCCACTGGTCGCACTGGTGGCAGGAATACAGCCCTTTGCCCCTCACGCAGTCGCGGATGGAGCACAGCCGGCAGTAGCCGTAGAGCATCTTCGGGGGGTCAGGCTGCATGCAGCCGAGGCACCGGGTTTCTTCCGGCTTCGTGCCGTACAGGTTCCCCATGACGGTCCTGAACTTTTCGTTGTCGTCCCGGGTGGCGATGTAGACCCCGCAGGTGCCGCAGTACAGCCCGCATGGCGCCATCAGGTCCCTGTTCCGGAATTCCGACTCGTCCCATCCTTCCATGCCCGGCACCTCCCTGTATCCCGATCCTCACCGCACGGGATGCATCACGAATATGGAATAAGGATATCATATGAGGGAAGGCCCGGTCGGTCAAGGGGTTAAGATGGCTCAGATGTTTGCCAGGTCCTCGTGGTGAAGGGGCATGACCCGGCATCGGGAGGAGGCCATGCGCGCCCATCTCGAAAACCCCGCATTGCTCACCACAGCGGCCAGGTGGGCGGCGTGCCTCCTCCGGGCGGCGTTGGCGCGCCTGATGGCCGACCTCCCCACCGGGGAGGATGCGCTGACGCACGTGATCACGAGCCTGGTACCGTCGCGTTCGGCGAGGATGGGGCTTTCCTCGCGGTCTTCTTCCCCGCCGGCGAGCACCTTCCACCCCCCGAGGCCGAGGAGTCTGACGCAGTACCGGCGGTAGTCCCCGGCGTCTTCCCCCTGCGGCTCCTCCTGCTCCCGGTCGTCTCCGCCCCCGGGGACGCCGGGAAGGTACCCGTCGATCCCCTTCTCGATCATGGCGTCGATGCGGCCCAGGGAAAGGGGGAAGTCGTCCGAGCCGATGGCGGGGAAACGCTCCGCGAGCACGGTGCCGATGAAGTAGTCCTTTTCCCGGTCCCAGTCCTCGTAGCGGGTGATCCCGTAGTCGTCCTTTTTCACGAGCTGGCCGCGCTTGCGCGCAAGGACGGGGATGTGCTCGCCGATGCAGGCGCTCACGGCCCTGCGGGTTCTGCGGACCAGGCGCATCCTCGACCAGGCAGGGCGGATCCCCCTGAAGATGAAGTGGATGAATCCGATGAGCACGCACATCGCGGACAGGACAGGGGAGAGCCCGTACAGAACCATGGCCGTGAACAGGTACAGGCTCCCCAGCAGAACGAACCAGATGATCCCCATGCCCTCTCGCCTCGTCAGAGAAACCGCAGCGGACACATGCGCGGTATGATCCAACCCAATGTTTTTTCGAGACGATTATACCCGATTCAGGGAGTGATGATAAGGGAAAAGAGCCGCTGCCTGAAAAAGGGCAAAAAAATAGCCAGAAGAAATCTGAGATGTGAGAGCATAGAAAAGGAAGGCTATGCTCCTTCTTCTGGCTCATAAAAGGAGGTTTCTCTTACAGAGAGTAAGTATTTTTTAGTCCAAGTCGAAATAATAGTGTATCAGCCTGGTTCTGAAAGACCTGTAATCGATCCTTTCCCCAAATTTGTAGGATATTGCCTGACAAGGATCATAACATACCGACTTGCCTCATGCATCGTAATGCCCTCGGGGTCGGGGTCGTTATCGGGGTCGATCCAGATTTTCCTTCAATAAGAGGACGCTCCGAGAAGGGGACAGATTTATTATTTTAAGCATTTCGGTGGGCGGAGGTGCAAAGCGTTCAGGGGGTCGGGGTCGATTCTGGTTATTTGTATCAGCTGCAAGCTGCTCTTACAAAGAAAGAAGGTTGACTATGCAATATAGCCCAACAGCAGACTCTTTCCATTTTAACCGAAAGTGATGGTGTCGTGCCACAATCATTGCTCCAGGCATGGATATTGAGTAGCGTGGATATTATCAGCAGATCTTCAGGTCGATTTACCCTCGGCGATCCTCACGGATGCGATGCTTTTTTGGGGGACCCTTCCTCTATATGAATAGGCTGAATACCGACGCTCATTTCCACCTTTCCTGAAAGCGTCCTGGCGGACCACCAGATCCCAACCAACCCTGCCAGCATGTCTGTTGCGAGCCTGCCCCAGAAGACACCTTCAAGATTGAACAAAATACTTCCAGCTATTGAAAGGGGTATGAGCAGGACGAGCACACGTATTACGCTCAACATGGACGCCTGCAGGGGTTCATGAACGCCTGTCATGATAAATCCGGCGTAGCGGTGCACCTCCAACATCCCATATCCCATGCAAGTTATGTATATGTAGGAGCGCAGGACATCTATGACTGCCTTTTCAGTTGAGAAGACCCTTGCAATGGGCAACGCAAAGATAATGAATACTGAACCGATGAAAACACCGTAAAGCACGGCGAACATCATCGCGCCTTTCCTTGCCTGTTTTATCCTGTCCATCCTTCCTGAACCGTAGTTCTGTGCGATAAAGGGAAGGAGGGACATGCCGACGGTCATGGGTATCATGAAGGCGAACATTTCAATCCTTGCGGCTACACCGGTTGCTGCTACCGCCGCATTGCCGTAGCCTGCCACAAGTTTCGTAATCACGGCGGATGATATCGGGGTCAGTATCAAGCCCAGTGCTCCAGGAAGACCGAACTTCAGAATCATTCCCCATGACTGTAAAAGTCGGGCGCGGTTAAAGCCGCTGATATCTATCAAGTTCATCCGGCCAGCCAGGATATATAAAGCTACTGCAAGGGCAGCTCCCTGGGAGAGTATGGTTGCAAGCGCAGCCCCTGTTATACCCATCCTGGGCATGCCGAACATACCGAAAATGAGCCCCATATCCAGAAATACGTTCATTACCGTGCTCCCGACCATGAGAGCGCTGACCACTTTAGTGTTCCCGGTGCTGATGATGATGTCAGAAGCGACAATCTGAAGCACCATGACAATGGAACCCAAGTACCAAATCTTCATATATCGTTCGGTCAGATCCATCACTTCTCCGGATGCCCCCAGCCTGGAGAAAACCGGCTCGATGGTGAGTGCACCCACCACGGAGATTATAACCCCAAAGATCACCGAGAGGATCAGAGCGTGGGTGGTGAGCATGGCGGCTTTATTGTGGTCCTTTCCGCCAATGGCGTGTGCAACGAGTGACATGGCACCGCTGCTGAGCCCTCGAGTCATTAACATGAAGAGTATGACTACGGGAAAGGTAAAGGTAATTGCTGCGAGCGCCTCGGTTCCCAGCCTTGAGACGAACCATGCATTCGTCAGGTTGTACATGTTTATGGCAAACGTACCCGCAAGCATGGGGACGGCCATTTTTACAATCGTTTTTAAAACGCTTTCCTTAACGAGTTTTGACACGGTATATGACCGATCTATCCTGCATCCGAATTCAATGGTGTCATGAAATTATCGAAAAACCTTCGCGTTGGTTGCAAGACATTTTCTCCTCAGAGTTTGATTGATCTTTCCTATACTAGAAGAGCGATGAAAGGGAAAATATAATTAAGGAATTTGATCATGAAGTATTTTCCTTCGATGATATTTCCGCTTATCAGTGCCCGTGACCGGAGTAATGATTATCACACAATTTTGAAAATTGTTGAGCTGCAGAAACTGATGATCTCGTGGGGCTACCTGGACTCCCAGGACAATGGATAGCTTTCGCAGATCAAGACAAGGAGGAGACATAATCGTAAGTATCTATGTCTATAAGAAATTTGAGCTTCCTTGGACTGTACGATCTTAATCTGTCTTCCTGGGATTATCTGTCAGATCGGATCACTGCTTTCACAGATTATTTCCTGTCGACCCCGATACCGATACCGACCCCGACCCCGATGAAGGCGGGGGAGCTGAGAGCGCTGACCCTTCCTGGGTGCGGAAAGGTGGAAAGGGGTTCATAAAGATACGAATATGTTGAATGCAGGCGAATAAGCGACGAGAATGTGTATAAACGGCCGGGGAAAAATCCTGCCTGGATATGATTATACAAAGTAATATCGAGGAGATAGGAGGAGGGCCTCCCCCTGGTACGGGGATTGCCTCTGCATGCGCAAACTCATGCGAGGGGGTATTCCATGAATTCCGTCCAGCCGGCCGACACTGCCTTTGTGCTCGTCTCCGCAGCCCTGGTCCTGCTCATGACTCCGGGCCTGGCCATCTTCTACGCCGGGATGGTGAGGACAAAGAACGTCCTCGGCACCATCATCCAGAGCTTCATCCTCATCTCCGTCATCACCGTGGAGTGGATCTATATCGGCTACAGCATGTCCTTCGGGCCCGACGTGCAGGGCGTCATCGGCGACCTCTCCTTCTTCGCCCTCAATGGAGTGGGGCAGGCGCCCAGCGACACGTACGCCACCACGGTACCCCACATGGTGTTCATGATCTTCCAGTGCATGTTCGCGGTGATCACGCCCGCCCTCATCACCGGCGCCTTTGCCGAGCGCATGCGGTTCGGCCCGTTCATCGTCTTCAGCCTCCTGTGGGCGGTCCTGGTGTACAACCCCGTGTGCCACTGGGTGTGGGGGTCGGGCGGCTGGCTTGCGAGGCTCGGCGTCCTGGATTTCGCGGGCGGTCTGGTGGTCCACCTCTCCTGCGGGGTCGCCGCCCTTGCCGCCGCCCTGGTGACGGGGGCGAGAACAGGATACGGCAGCGAGCCCTTCATCCCCCACAACCTGCCGCTGACCCTGCTCGGCACGGGCCTCCTGTGGTTCGGCTGGTTCGGGTTCAACGGCGGCAGCGCCCTGGCCGCCAACGGCCTTGCGGGGAGCGCCTTCGTGGCCACGCACTTCGGGGGCATGGCAGGTCTGGCCGCCTGGGTCGTCGTCGAGTGGATCTACCGCCGGAAGCCCACGACCCTGGGTGCGGCCTCCGGGGCCGTGGCGGGACTGGCGACCATCACCCCGGCAGCCGGTTTCGTCTCCCCGACCTCGGCCGTCATCATCGGGGCGCTGGGCGGGCTGGTCTGCTACTTTGCCGTGGCCGGGAAAACGAAGCTCGGCTATGACGACAGCCTCGACGTGGTGGGGATCCATGGGGTGGGAGGGCTTCTCGGCACCCTGTGCATCGGGATATTCGCCTCGAAGCTCGTGAACCCGGCGGGCAGCGACGGACTGATCTTCGGCAACACGAGCCTCATCATGAGCCAGATGATCGGCATCGTGTCCGTGGGCGTGTACGCCTTCGCGGTGAGCTGGATCCTCCTGAAGGTTATTGATAAGATCATTGGCTTGAGGGTCGATGTGGAATCCGAGCATCTCGGGCTCGACCTGACCGAGCACAGCGAAACGGCGTACAGCGCATAGGAGATGACCGATGAAGAAGATCGAAGCGATTATCAAGCCCCACAGGCTCGAAGAGGTGAAAGAGGCACTGAACGAGATCGGGATCAAGGGCATGACCGTAACCGAGGTCAAAGGCTACGGGCGCCAGAAGGGGCACAAGGAGATCTACCGGGGCGCCGAATACCAGGTCGACTTCATGCCCAAGATAAAGCTCGAGATCGTGCTCGAGAAGGAGCAGGTGGACAAGGTGGTGGAGGCGATCCTGAAGTCGGCGCGCACGGGAAAGATCGGGGACGGGAAGATCTTCATCCTGCCAGTGGAGGAAGTGGTGCGGATCAGGACGGGAGAGCAGGGCACCGACGCCATCTGAGGTCTCCAACCGGCTGGGCGGCGAAGAGGCAGGGGCGGATGCCCCTGCTTCGCGATCCCGGGGGCGCGGCAGGTCAACGTGACTGCCGGTCCCCTCCCGCCTTTCCCTGCGGGGCCTTCTCTCTTCCCGCTTTCTGCAGCGGCTTGACCGACATCTCGATGATCTTCACCTTTCCGTGCCTGCTCATGAGCCATCTGAAAAACGGGATGACCACCCCTCTGGGGTTGGAAAGGTCTTCGATGAGGAGCGCAACGGCAGGCAGGGCGAGGCCGATGAGCCCTTTGCCCAGGCCCCTTTTCGCCAGCTTGTACAGACCCCCCGCAATGAGCGCCTGCCTGATCATGCTCAGTTGATCCGCGGGGAATCCCGTGTGCCTGTTTCCCATGTATGTCTCTCTCCTGGCCCCGGTCTGTCCGCTGAGGACGCTCCCGGGGGCTGCTGCTTTTTTTCAGTCAAAGACTCAAGACGCTGTTTTCCGCCGCGCGCCCGCGCACGGGAAAAGGCCGAAGCTCCCTGGAGAGGTTCGGTCTGACGCAGATAAACCGGTTCACAGGTTTTCACTCGCACGATACCGGGCCCTGGTGGTTCACGCCGGTCCGGGAAGCCGTCGGAGCGGCCTCCCTGATCTTTTTGACAGTATAGCAGAGAATGCCGCATGGGGAAAGTTTTCATGATCGACGCGAGACGATGCGGGAGCAGGCTTCTGAAGGACGTTTTTCACGTATTGATAAATGCAGGCATTTTTAGTATGGTATGGCAATCAGGCATAAGCATGTACGCTGCGATCTTTACGCATCCTCATGGCTGGGGCCACGGGATGCAAGCCAAAAAATTACGTTCAAGGAGGAGTCATGAAGAGAGTTTCCCTGGCAATTATGGTGCTGGTCATGATGGCGCTGCCCATGGGCGTCATGGCAGAGGATTTCATCGGGGATGCAAAGGAGCAGCTCAAGCTCAAGACACTAGACGGATACAAGAAGGCCGTCGACCTCTCCTTGAAAGGTCTCCAGCAGCAGCCCCAGAGCTACGAGGCGAACTGGGTTGCGGCAAAGGCGCACAGGCTCTACGGTGACGAATCCAAGAAGCAGAACGTCAGCGGATGGAAGAACATCTGCAAGGAGTACGGCAAAAAGGGCATGGGCTATGCCGAGAAGGCGATCGCCCTGGACAAGAGCAAGGTCGAAGGGCACTTCTGGTACGGGTGCTCCGTGGGCACGTACTCTGACGGCGTGAGCATCGTCACGGCCCTGAAGGAAGGCCTGAAGAACAAGACCCAGACAGGGTTCGAAACCTCCTACAGGATCGACAGGATGTACGAGGACGGCGGTCCCATGAAGGCGCTCGGAAGGTTCTGGTCGGTCCTCCCCTGGCCCATGAAGGACAAGAAGAAGGCGGTCATGTACCTCGAAGAGTTCAACAAGTCCTTCCCCAACGATGCGGAAGGCCAGCTGTACCTCGGTCAGGCCTATATCGACGCGGGAGAAAAGGACAAGGCGAAAGCGCTCCTGACAAAGGCCGCAGCAGCCGGCCCCAAGGACAAGTACTACGCCGACCTGGCCAAGGCGCTGCTCGCGAACCTGTAAGGCAGGCCGGTCTACCCTGATCCGCAAGGGGCCCCGCCGATGGGGGGCCCCTTTTTTACGTCTCCCCTTTCCCCTGCGGCATGAGGTATGGATCCTCCCATGGAAGTGAATATCGAAGGAGCGGGAACGGTCGTCATGGAGCACAGCGGCCGTGCGAAGCGCATGCGCATCACTGTCAGGCCCGGCTCTGTCCGGGTGTCCCTGCCCAGGGGGGTCTCGTACGCACAGGGAAAGGCATTCGTGAAAGGGCACGCGGACTGGATACGCGTCCACCTGGAGCGGATGCGGTCACGGGAGGAGGCCGGCAGGGAGCTCCTGGCAGGCCTGCCCCCCCTGGGGGATGTCGGGCAGGCCAGGTCGAAGCTCATCTTCCGCTGCAGGCTGCTGGCCATGGAAACGGGCCTCGCCTGCAGCCGGATCACGGTCAGGAGCCAGAAGACGCGCTGGGGAAGCTGTTCGGCCGCCAACGCCATCAGCCTGAACATCCAGCTCGCCAGGCTCCCCGGGCATCTCATGGACTACGTCATCCTGCACGAGCTGGTGCATACCCGGATCAGGGGGCACGGCCGGGACTTCTGGCAAGAGCTCGAGCGGTACGTGGCGGATGCCAGGGCGCTGCGTGCCGAGCTGAGAAGCTACCCCCTCGAGGCCATGTGCGGGTCCGGCACGGTTGCGCCAGGGTCGTGAGCCTCCACACGGCGGCGGCAGGACCTGTCTCCCGGGCTGTCATTGACAAATCTCCTTTTCTCATTAGTAGTTATACCAGGGTGTTCATGAAAAGAGGCGGGTTGAGAGGATGAATTCCGGGGGTGGGTGTACGGACGAAAGGGCTGCGGAGGGAAGGCCTGCTGGCAGCAGCAGTCCCGATCCATCTCTAGTGGATGCGGAGCTCTCCGACCGCGCCGCCGAGATGGAGGCCGTGTACGCGGCCCTGCACGATGCGGTGCTCATATACGACCCCGGGATGAACGTGCGCAGGGTGAACCCTGCCTTCCTCTCGACCTACGGCTTCGATCCCGTTGGCATGAATGTCCGGGACATCATCGACAGGGTCCAGTGCCGGCGGCTGGACGGGCGGCCGTTCGTCTTCGAGGACCAGCCGACCCCACGGGCGCTGCGGGGCGAGAAGGTCTCCGGGGCGTGCTTCCGGATCAGGCGGGCGGACGGGTCCGAGGCCATCATCGAATCCTCTTCAGGGCCCATACGCATGGGAGACCGCATCATCGGCTCCGCCACCGTGTGGCACGACATCACCGATCAGAATCGTGCCGAAGAGCTGATCCGGGAATCCCAGAAACGGCTCTCCCTCATCGTGGACAGCATCACCGACGGGTTCTACGTCCTGGACAGCTCGTGGCGGTTCACCCACATGAACGACCAGGCGATGAGCTGTTTCCATATGGGCAGGGAGGACCTGCTCGGGAAGAGCATCTTTGACGTTTTCCCCGGCTTTTCCGGCAGCGTCTTCGAGCAGAGGTTCCAGCGTGCCATGGCAAGCGGCGAACCGGACCACTTCGAGACGCTCTCGGTGGACAGCGACCAGACCGTCGAGATGCACATCTACCCGGGCGCCCGGTACCTGACGGTCCTGTTCCGCAACGTGACGCAGCGGCATGCCATGGCCGCGGAGCTGCAGAGGAGCGAGGCGCGTTTCAGGCTTCTCTCGGAGACGGCAGGGCTGCTCATGGCAACGGACAGGCCCCAGGAGGCGGTCAAGGAGCTCTGCACCCGGGTGATGGAGCATCTCGACTGCCAGGTCTTCTTCAATTACCTGGCGGATGACGGGGCAGGGCGCCTGCGCCTCAACGCCTTTTCCGGCGTCCCGGAAGAGGATGCCAGGGACATGGAGTGGCTCGATTACGGCGCGGCGGTGAGCGGCTGTGTCGCCCGGCAGGGCAGCCGGATCGTTGAGGAGAACATCCTGGACTCCCCTGACCCCCGGACGAGCCTGGCGAGATCCCACGGCATCCAGGCATACTGCTGCCACCCGCTCCTGGCCCAGGGGCGGGTCATCGGCACGCTCTCCTTCGGCACGAAGAACCGTCCCCGGTTCACGCCCGCCGAGGTGGCCCTCATGAGGACCGTGGCGGATCAGGTGGCCGTTGCCATGCAGCGCCTCCTGTCCCAGGACGCCCTGAAGGCGGCCCTTGCCGAGGCGGACGAGGGGCGGCGGATGCTGCAGGCGCTCATGGAATACGTGCCGGACGGGATCACCATAGCGGATGCCCCGGACGTGAACATCCGGATGGTGAGCCGGTACGGCCAGGAGATCCTCGGCGGCTCCCGCCAGGGGATCGCTGCCGGGGAGGTGGCCCGGAAATGGATAGTGTACCGCGACGACGGCAGGACGCCCCTGGCCCCGGAGGACCAGCCCCTGGTGCGGGCCATCAGGAAGGGGGAGGTCGTCAGGGACGCCGAGGTGGTGCAGGTGAACGAAGAGGGCAGGCACCTGACCCTGCTCTGCAACGCAGCGCCGATCCGCGATCCCGAAGGGGGCATCAGGGGCGGCATCGTAGCCTGGCGGGACATCACGGACCGCAGGAAGCGGGAGAGCGAGCTGGGGAAGCTCAACCGGATGCTCAAGGCGCTGAGCCAGAGCAACCAGGCCATGATGCGCTCGGCAAACGAAGGGCAGTTCCTGCAGGAAGTGTGCAGGATCGTGGTGGAAGACTGCGGCTATTCCATGGTGTGGATCGGATATGCCGAGGAAGACGAGGACAGGACGGTCAGGCCCGTGGCGCATGCCGGTTTCGACGAGGGGTACATCGAAAGCATGCGCATCACCTGGGCGGACACCGAGCGCGGCCGGGGTCCCACCGGCATGGCCATACGGACAGGGCGCCCCTGCGGGTGCAGGAACATGCTCACCGACCCGTTCTTCGCCCCCTGGCGCGAAGAGGCGGTGAAGCGCGGGTATGCCTCCTCCATCGTCCTGCCCCTCATGTCCGGGGAGCAGGCCTTCGGGGCCATGACCATCTACTCGAGCGAGCCGGACAACTTCTCGGACGACGAGGTGGATCTCCTCTCCGACCTGGCCTCGGACCTCTCGTACGGGATCATGGCCCTCAGGCTGAGCGAGGCCCACAAAAAGTCCGAGGAGGCGCTCAGGGAGAGCGAGCAGCGGTATTCATCCCTGTTCAGCGCCATGACCGAAGGCTTTGCCGTGCACGAGATCATCCTCGACGGCAAGGGCAGGCCCTGCGACTATCGCTTCCTGGACGTCAACCCAGCCTTCGAGGGGTTGACCGGGCTTGCGAGGGCGAAGGTGCTGGGGCGGAAGATCAGCGAGATCCTGCCCGAGGAATACCCCTTCTGGTTGGATATCTACAGCAGGGTCGCGCTGACGGGTGAGCCGGTGCACTTCGAGAGCTTTTCGTCCGAGCTGGGCAGATGGTACGAGGTGTCATCGTACAGCCCGGCCCCCCTCCAGTTCGCGGTGGTGTTCATGGACGTCACCCTGCGCAAGGCCGCCGAAGAGGAGGTGCGCAGGCACCGCAACCACCTGGAGGAGCTCGTGAAGGAGCGGACAACCGAGCTGGAGGCGAGGAACCTCCAGCTCGAGCAGGAGATCGCCGAACGCAGGCGCGCCGAGGAAGAGAAGAAGAGCCTGGAGGCCCAGCTCATCCAGACCCAGAAGATGGAGGCCCTTGGCCGGTTCGCCGGGGGCATAGCCCATGACCTCAACAACATCCTGTACCCCGTCATCATCAACACCCAGATGCTCCTGGGCGAGACGCCGCTGGAGAGCCCCGCACACCAGACCCTGTCCGGGCTGCTGGGCGCGGCCTACCGGCAGAGGGACCTCATCAGGCAGATCCTCTCCTTCAGCAGGCGCAGCGACCAGCAGCTCAAGCCGGTCAAGGTCGGGCCGCTCGTGAAGGAAACCCTCCTCCTCCTGAGGTCTTCCCTGCCGGCAGGCATCGAGGTCAGGCAGGACTTCAACGCGCCGCACGACCGGATCCTGGGGGACCCCACCCAGGTCCAGCAGATCGTCATGAACCTGTGCAGGAACGCGGCCGACGCATTCGATTCGGGGGAGGGGACCATCGGGGTGGGCCTCGAGAACGTGCGCGTCGACGGGGCCGCGCCCCATCCGGTGCTCGGACCGGGGGCGTATCTGAAGCTCACGGTGACCGACAGCGGCTGCGGCATGCCCCCCGACGTCATGGACCGCATCTTCGAGCCCTTCTTCACCACCAAGGAGGTGGGCAAAGGCAGCGGCATGGGACTGGCGGTCATCCACGGCATCATCAAGGGGCACAACGGGTTCATCACCGTGGACAGCGAGCCGGGCCGCGGGTCGAGGTTCACCGTGTACCTGCCCCTCACCGACGAGAAGATCATGAGGAAAGCCGGGGAGGATGCCGCCGCAGCGCCCGGGGGAAAGGAAAGGGTCCTCCTCGTGGACGATGAGGAGAGCATCCTCGTGAGCATAAGCAGGGTCCTGAAGATCCTCGGCTACGAGGTGGTTGCGAAACGGGACGGGAGTGAGGCGCTGGAAGAGTTCGCGAAGTCGCCCGAGGCATACGGCCTCGTCATGACCGACATGACCATGCCCCGCATGAGCGGGATGGAGCTCGCGTCCCGGCTCGCCCGGGTCCGCAGGGACGTCCCGATCATCCTGTGCACAGGGTTCAGCGACACCATCGACAAGAAGAAGGCAAAGGAGATGGGGGTCTGCGAGCTGCTCATGAAACCGGCGGACATGGACGAGCTCAAGGCTGCCATAAGCCGGGCCCTCGAGAAGCGGCCTCCCGGACAGCCCTGTTAGGGCGGCAGGGCAGGATGAGAGGGATATAACAGATGGCCCCGGGCTGAATCCCTCGTTCCACGAGGGTCAGCGCCGGGGCGTCAATGCGGTGAGGCGCAGGGTGCGCTACCCGCGGCTCTGGTCCCTGGTGCTTGAAAGGTACAGCTGCAGGACGAACAGGAGCGTTGCCGCCAGGAGGAAGGACTTCATCTTCCAGAGCAGGGAGAGCACCCCTTTTGCGATCTTCAGCCCTATCTTCAGGCCGATGAGGCCCACGACCACCAGCACGGCGGGTTTTGCCTTTTTCTTTATGCCGGCGAGCCGGACGCTCAGCTCGCTCCTGATCTCCTCGAGCTCGCTCGCGATCTCGTTGATCTCCGTTCTCAGCTCTTTTTCAGCCATCTCATATCCTCCTTGACCTGGTCCAAGTTGGTTCGTGCCGCTGTTACCCCCTTCTTCACCTTGAGCAGGCCTATGGCCGCGAGGACGAGGCCGCTCAGCATGAGGAACGCGGTGACGATCAGTGCCGATGCCCAGGGCTCGAGCCAGATGTTCAGGACCAGCACCAGGGTGACCAGAGAGAAAACGCCCGAGAGCGCCAGGAAGACCAGACCGGCGACGGCCAGCCCTGCACCCGGCAGGCTCGTTTTGAGCGAGCCCTCCACGACCTGCTTCACGTAGAGCTTCTCCTGGTTGGCGAACCTCTTGATGAGCTGAACAAAGCGTGCGATCAGCCCGAGGGTGGATACGTTATCATATTTTCCCATGCCATTTCCCCCATCTGCGTAAAGTTAAACACATCCCTGGTGATTCCATGACCCCATGGCAGCTCCGTACGTCGCGCAGGAAGATACGTCCCCGTCCGCCTAAGGTACTATATGGGGATCTCCGCATGTTTCCCAATCCCCTCAGCCGTTCCCGCCGGTGCGGGGCGGAAAGGGCCATCTATGCCAAACTACATGATTCTGCAGGCCAAAGTCAACGGGAGTGAGTTATATGAATGTGCTTATCTTTTTATAATGTGCACCTGAACCGGCAAAGCAAGGTCTTTCCCGGACACGTGGGAGGCACGACGGCCCAGGCGGCGGCTCCCCGGTTTTTTCGCCCCCAAGCCTTGGGGTGGCGGGGAAAAGTCGACATTATTATTACAGGATGCTGCCATGCCCGGGCATGCCTCCCCGGAGCGCAGGGACCCGTCTCAGGGTGAAGAAGGCATGGTGCTGAAGGGAACCGCTCATGGAAAACCTGTGGAACCTCTTCTTCCTGTTCATCATCGTTACGGCCCTCGTGCCGCTGTTCCAGCAGAAGGCATTGGGGCTCAAGAGGCTCAGGCTCATCCGGGACTTCGAGGAGAAGCGGAGATCGCGGGTCATCACCCTCATCCACCGGCAGGAGATCATGAAGCTCTTCGGGTTTCCCCTCATGAAGTACATCGACATCACGGATTCGGAGAACATACTGAGGGCCATCAGGTATACCCCCGACGACATGCCCATCGACATGATCGTCCACACCCCCGGCGGGCTCGTGCTCTCCTCCGAGCAGATCGCCAAGGCGCTCAAGCGGCACCGGGCGAAGGTCACGGTCTTTGTCCCCCACTATGCCATGTCCGGCGGGACCCTGCTCTGCCTGGCCGCAGATGAGGTGGTCATGGACGAGAACGCCGTCCTCGGGCCCGTCGACCCCCAGCTGGGGGAATACCCCGCCGTGTCGATCCTCAGCGTCCTGGACAGGAAAGAGCCCAAGGACATCGACGACAGGACCTTCATCCTGGCTGACGTATCCAGGAAGGCCATCGCCCAGGTATCGGAATTCGTGAAGACCATCGTCTCGGGCGCCAGGAGCGAAGAAGAGGCCCAGAAGGTGGCAAGGGCCGTCACGGAAGGGAGGCGGACCCACGACCACCCCATATTCTTCGAAGAGGCCAGGGAAATGGGCATCAAAGTCTCGTCGGACATGCCCAAGGAGGTGTACCAGCTCATGGACCTCTTCCCACAGGCGGTCCAGCAGCGGCCTTCGGTGCAGTACATCCCCATACCCTACAAGAGCGGCAACCCCCCGGAAAAGCCCTCCGAGCCGGCCTGAAGGAAGGGCGCCGACCGGCTGTCCCGTCTCACGATGCCCTGGCGGCCGCGTGCCCCTTCCCGGCCTCCCCGCACTCCAGGCCGGGGAGGAGAATGGTGAAGGAGGTCCCTGCCCCCGGGCTGCTGTTGACGGTTATGACCCCCTGGTGCTCCTTGACGATCCCGAGGGCCACCGCCAGACCCAGGCCTGTGCCTTCCCCCTTCCTCTTCGTGGTGAAGAACGGCTCGAAGATGTGCTCCATGGTGCCCTCATCCATCCCTGACCCGGTATCCTTCACCATGATCCGCAGGTGCGGGCCGGGATGCAGGTCAGGGGATATCCCGGCCACCTCCCGCTCATCCAGCTCTACGGCTTCCAGCCCGATCTCCAGCACCCCGCCGTTTTCCTTCATGGCATGCTGTGCGTTGCTGCCGAGGTTGATGAGCACCTGCTTGATCTGGGTGGGGTCGGCCACGGCGAAGAAGCACCCGTCTTGCTGGCGATGGCGGATCTCCACCGTCGCGGGCAGCGATGACCGAAGGAAGCTCAGCGTTTCCCTGACCACGGTGGCGATGTTCACAGGTCTCTTCCTCTGGGGCGTACGCCTGCTGAAGGTGAGGATCTGGTTGACGAGGTCCTTCCCGAGCCGGGCCGCGTCCAGGGCTTCCTCGAGCACGGGATGCGCCGGGCTGTCCTCGCTTATGTCCTCGAGGGCTATCTCCGTGTTGATGAGGATGGGGGTGAGAACGTTCTTCAGGTCATGGGCGATCCCCCCCGCGAGGGTCCCCAGGGCCTCGATCTTCTGGGTCTGGTTGATGTGCTGCTGGATCCTGACCTCGTGGGTGACGTCCCGGGAGATGGAAACGAAGTTCATGATGCTCCCCCGGCGGGAGATGACCGGCGACACGGTGAGGCTCACCTCGATGGAACCCCCGCCTTTCGTGGTCCTCGTCTTTCGGCCGATCCAGGACCCCCCGGTTTCACTGACCTTCTGACAGATCTCCTGGTAGCCCCTGTGGATTTCCTCGCCCAGGACCTCGGTGGTCCTCCCGATGAGCTCCTGCCGGCTGTAGCCGTAGAGCCTCTCGTAGGCGGGGTTGACGTACTCGATCACCCCGTCGGGACTGAAGAGGACGATCCCTTCCGCTGCCTGGTCCATGGCCGTTGCCAGGCGCAGGAGCTCCTGCTCCAGCTTCATGCGCTCGCTGATGTCTATGCCGATGCCGATCTGCGACCCGTCCGAGAGGCGGACGTTGGCCCACGAGCTGTGGACGATTCCACCAGATCGCGCGGTGATCTCGAAGTCCTTCCAGCCGGGCGCCGCTCCCAGCATGTACTCCCACACATCCCCCAGGTAGGCGGCGTCCGGGCAGCAGGCCTCCAGGAGGTCCATGCCCCTGATCTCGTCAAGGGACCAGCCGATGAGCCGCTCGAACTCGCGGTTCACCAGCCTCACCCTTCCGGCGGCGTCGTAGAACACGAGCATCACGGGGATGTGGTCGATGATGGTCTGGAGGACCTCCTTCTGCTCTTCCATCAGCCGGGTGGCCGTCTTCAGGTCGCGGGTCCTTTCCGCGACCTTGAGCTCCAGCTTTTCATTTGCGTCCTGGAGCGCCAGATGGGCGCGCTTCACGTCCGTGGCGTCGCTGAAGATGGTGAATTCCCCCATGGCCTTCCCGCTGTGCGGATCGACCCTGGGCACACTGTATAGGGAGAGCCAGCTGTAGTCCTCCTTGACCGGGTGATAGAACTTCACCTGGCAGTCACGGATCGCCCTCCCGTCCTTCGTGACGCTGAAGGAAACCGACCTGTCCCGACACGAGCCCTCACCTCCTTCCCGGCAGCCCCGGGGGATGGCCTGGTAGATGCCTTCGAGGGTGGAGCCCTTCATCCCGGAGAGGTCGAGTCCGAGGATCTCCCCTGCCGCCGGGTTGGAGGAGACGAGCCTTCCGGCTGCGTCGAACTCCAGAACACCCTGGACCATGGTCTCGTACAGGGTACGGTAGCGCTGCTCGGAGACCCGGAGGTCCTCTTCGATGCTTTTGCGGCTGCTGATGTCCCGGACGACGGCCACGATGCGCAGCTCGCTGCCGATGACCGCCTGCTTGAGGTTGACCTCCACCCAGAACACCTCCCCGGATTTCCTCTTTGCCTGCCACTCGAACAGGGTGCCTCCGGTCCTCAGGGCGTCGGCGATCCTTTCCTTAGCCCCCTCCTGGGTGTAGGGCGGGACCCCGGAGCTCAAGTCGCCGACGCTGAGCCTGCGGATCTCTTCGGGTCCGTATCCGTACATCTCCGTCATCTTCACATTGGCATCGAGGATGGCGCCGCTTGCCGCATCGTGGATGAAGATCGCGTCGTTGACCGCGTTGAAGATGGCCAGGTAGTCGGCTTCGGACTCTCCGAGCTCACATTCGATCTCCCGGTGCCTGAAGAGGTCCTGGAAAACGATGGTGACATCGCCTTCCGAAGGCATGCAGCAGAAGCCGAGAGCGCTGCCGGGCACCCCGGGATAAGGCACCTCCACGCTGATGGTTCCCATCTCCCTCACGGCACGGGATACGGCCTGGAGGAGCGCCCCTCGAGCCGGTTCCGGGACTGTTTCACGCACATCCCTGCCGGGGATGTCCTCCTGACGGACACCCAGAAAACTCAGGGCCTTGGGGTTGGCATGGACGATGCGAAAGTCCCGGTCCAGGACGAACACGCCCATGTCAGGTCCGCTGAGGATGCATGCGTTTCTCCGGGAATGTCCCCGGTGGGTTCCGTGGCACAGGTGATGGGTCATGGGTGCTCCTGAATGACTTGGCAATCGTGCCCAAGCGGTCTGATAGCGCAGTTCTCCTTCAACAACTCAAAAAGAGAGATCCACTCGGCTCAACCAGAACAGATCAGGAACAAACATGAAAGCACATGAGAAGATATCTCTTAAAAGGGAACCTGCAGCTTGTCAACGCAAATCTCTTACCAGAGGGCGGGCATGGCGGATGGCCCCGGCGGTTTCCTGCCTGTCGTCCGAAGACCCTTGACAGGGGGTGCTCTCCGTTTATTCTGGTTCTCTTATGGGAGGATGGATATGGGTCCCCAGGTGCCTGATACCGGCTGCCGCGTTTCCCGGGGGGCTGCCCTGAGCGTGGTGGATTCCCATGAATATCTATAAGCAGCTCGATAAGGCCCGCCGCTGGCAGGGTGAGATCATGGATGCCGCCGGGCTCGGGCCGGAGGAGACCCCTTCGCGCACCGTTCTTTCCGCCCCGGCGGTCACGCTCAAGGCATATGGCGAGGCAGGGCCCGGGCCGGTACTCCTGCTGGTCCCCGCGCCCATCAAGCGGGCGTACATCTGGGATCTCGCCCCTGAGCTGAGCGTGGTCCGTGCCGGGCTCAGGCACTCCCTGCAGGTATACCTGGTCCAGTGGGAGAGGCCCGGACCTGCCGAAGACGGGCTCGGGCTGGACGCCTACGCCTGTTCGTTCCTCCTCGGATGCCTGGACGCCATTGCAGCGGAAACCGGGCGAAGGAGGGTATTTCTCGCCGGTCACTCCCTCGGGGGGACCTTTTCCGCCATCTTCACCTCTCTGCTGCCGGAGAGGGTGAGGGGGCTCATGATGGTGGGCGCGCCGGTAAACTTCGGCCCCGGCATCGGGGCGCTCGATACGCTCGTCGCCGGAGGTCCTCGGGCCGAAACCATCACCGAAGGGCTGGGGAACGTGCCGGGCACCTTCCTCAACACTGTGAGCGCCCTGGCATCGCCACGGAGCTTCCAGCAGGAGCGCGCATGGGACTGGCTCATCAGCCTCGCGGACTTCGAGAGCTTTCGCACCCACCTCATGGTGGAGAGGTGGTCGCTCGACGAGTCGCCTCTGCCGAAGGCGCTCTTCGAAGATGTGGTGGATGGTCTGTACCGCAGGAACCTCTTCATGCGGGGGGAGCTGACGGTCGCCGGGAAAAGGGCCCTGCCGGAAGCGATCGACGTACCCCTCGTGAGCGTGGTGGACGAGCGGTCCGACGTCGTATCTCCCCGGTCCTCGCTCCTGCTTCATGACGCGGTGAAGAGCACTGACCTGCAGGTCCTCCGGTACGAAGGCGACGTCGGGGTCGCCTTCCAGCACGTGGGCATGCTCGTGGGCAGAAATGCCCACCGCACCCTGTGGCCAAAGCTCATGAGGTGGGCCCTCGCCCGCAGCGCCGGAAATTGACCCCCTGCTCAGCGTAAGCCCCCCCTCTTCATCTTCATCTTCATCTTAATCGGGGTCGGGGTCGGTATCGGGGTCGAATCCGATATCCGAAAAGGGGATATCTCCAGAAGGGGACAGATTTTATCTCTTCGGATATTCTTTCGCCTCTTCGGAAAATGGAAAAGGAAAGAATACATCTGTCCCCTCTCCGGAGACCCCGATTCTTCTTTCGACCCCGATACCGATACCGACCCCGACCCCGAATGCATATGCCCGGGCAGGGGAGGACTCGATCACGTCAGGCGGGCGGGATCGCTTGATTCCTGCGCCGTGTTGCGGTAACGTGCTCCGGACCGGAGGAAGGAGCCATGGCAAGGAAATCCGTCAGGGAAGAGAGGAAGAGGCAGATACTCCGGGCGCTGGACCAGTGCCTCCTGGAGAAGTCCTTCGCGCAGACCTCCATAAAGGACATATCGCGGGTGGCGCAGGTGAATCACGGCGTCCTCCACTACTATTTCCAGAGCAAGGAGGACATCCTCCTGCACTACATCGATTACGTGGTGGACGATTTCAAGGCCCGGGTGCAGGAAGTCCTGACCCCGGAACGCAGGGGCACGATGTCGAGGAAGGACTTCGTGAAAGAGGTCTTCAGCTTCGCCAACAGCAGGATCACCCTGAACAGGAACCTCTCGAAGATCTTCGTGGAGATCTGGGAGATCGCCCTCTACAACGAGGTGGTGCGGAAAAAGCTCAGGGAGGCCTACCGGGAGTGGATCAGGATACTCACCGACAAGCTCGGCGGCTCAGCCGAAGGGGAGGCCGCTTCCGTCCTCAGCCTGTCCATGGTCGCCTTCTGGGAGGGGATGGCCCTGTTCTCGACGATATTCGAGGATGGGGAGCTCGATGTCGCGGTCGTGCTCGACAGGTTCCAGCAGAGGATACTCGAGATCCTCTAGGACCGTCGCATACAGGCAGTGCTTTCTAGCCTGCTCCGGGCTTCATGCGCGGGAGCGTATCAGAGAACAGTGACTTGGAGAGGGTTTTCTCAGGCGGGGGGATACGGGCATTCAGGAACCAGGATGATGGGCGCGGGCGGGGAAACCCTGGCACGATCATCCTGATCCCTGAATACCATCGGCTTCATTCCGTTAAAACAGGCTCATGAGAAAGACCTTTGCCGGCGCCGTGTTGATGCCCACAAAGGCGACCACGAGGAAGAACACCGCAGTGGCTTCCGCCGGGGTGAGTCCGAGCACCTTGTAGGTAAACCGGATGCCGAGGCCTGTCAGGAACAGGCAACCTATTACGATCCACAGTGTTATCATTTTCAATTCCTCCTTTTTGATTCACTCCTGCATGGGATAAGGCAAGGGGCATGCCAATGATGACGATCTTATAACTATCTGAAAATGCAAATAATAATTAAGCCATCATGGGCCGGTGGTGACATTCTGGCATCCGGGCCTTCCGTGCGGGAACGGAGCATGCCAAAATGACAAAATGAATGGCAATTCAGAGTATGCGCCGTGACATACTGTCATGAAGGCGCTGCATGTTCGGGGGGAACAGGGATGCTGCACGGCCACAAAAGCCTTGCGCAGCATGCCTTCATCATATACCACAAAGGGGAGGAGGGTTCGCCGTGGCTGGTGACGGAGGGGAAAGGGACGGCCTGGTTCGTCCGGGTATGAGCCGGGACGAGATGGTGGCCGTGGTGGACAGGGACAACAACGTCGTGGCCTCTGCCACCAGGGCCGACATGCGCAGGCTGGGACTCATCCACCGCGCCACCTACATCCTGGTGTTCAGCTCACGTGGGGAGCTCTTCGTCCAGGAGCGCACCATGACCAAGGACATCTTCCCGGGCTTCTACGATCTGTGCACCGGGGGCGTAGTGATGGCGGGGGAGGACTACGAGCTCTCCGCCCTCAGGGAGCTGGAGGAGGAGATCGGCGTGACCGGGGCCCGGCTGGATGTGCTGTTCGATTTCTACGGCGAGTACGCAGGCCAGAAGGTGTGGGGCAGGGCGTTCTCCTGCGTCTCGGACGGCCCGTTCACCCTGCAGGCCGAGGAGGTATCGTCGGGGGCGTTCCTCGGCAGGGACGAGATCGAGCGCCTCATCAGGGAGAAGCCGTGCACCCCGGATAGCGTGTACGTGTACAGACGTTTCATGGAGTAAGGAGGAAAAGCATGATGACGAAGGATCAGGCACGGGAGTTCGCCTCGCGCTGGCTGCCTGCGTGGACCGGGAACGACCCGGAGAGGCTCGCGGCCTTTTACTCGGACGACGCGGTGTACCTCGACCCCACCATCCCCCAGGGCGTAAGAGGCAAGGAGGCCCTGCTCGGATATTTCCGGAAGCTCCTCAGGCACAACCCCGAATGGGTGTGGACGCAGATCGAGCCCATCCCCCTGGAAGACGGGTTCCTGAACAAGTGGCATGCGAAGATCCCCGTGGGCGGCGAGGTGATCGAGTGCGTGGGCGTGTGCTTCGTCCAGTTCGACGGGGCAGGCCTCATCCGCCGCAACGAGGTGTACTTCGACTGCACGAGGCTCAACGCCGCATGGGCCAGGCTTGCCGGGAAACAGGGGCCCGGGAAAGGCCCGGACCGTGAGGCGTAAGCCCATGGCATGATGCGGAGGAGGGCCGGCGCATGACCGTCTCCATCAGAAAGGCGCGGCCCGGGGACGCGGGGTTCGTCGCCTGGGTCATGCTCGCTGCGGGCAGGTCTCATCTCCCCTGGGGCTTCTGGGACCAGTACGTGATGGGCACCGAGCGGGAGTGCCTCGACTTCCTCAAGCACGTCGCCCTTGCAAGCAGGCCTCACCCATTCCACTACTCCACCTTCACCCTGGCCGAGGAAAACGGCTCCGCGGTGGCAGGCTTGAGCGGCTACGACCCGCTGACCCTGGGGATCGACACCTACCTGGAGGCCCTCCCCGAGATCTTCCACAAGGCGGGGTGGCCTGCGGAAAGGCAGAACGCCGCCTTCGAGCGCATAGGCTCCTTCCTGACCTGCCTGTCGGACGATGCGCCCGGGGCCTGGATCATTGAGAGCGTTGCCGCGCTCCCCGAGGCGAGGCGGCGGGGCATCACGACCATGCTCCTCAAAGACGCACTCGGGCGTGCCGGGAAGGCGGGATACGCCCTGGCCCAGATCACCGTGCTCATCGGCAACGAGCCTGCCCAGAGGGCCTACGAAAAGGTCGGGTTCAGGCCGGCGGGCGAGAAGCGACACCCCGGGTTCGAGGCCACCTACGGCTCCCCGGGCATGCGCCGCCTGCTCATGGAGCTTCAGCCGTAGCCCCCGGCCAGGGACCCTCCCTGTCGTCCCGGGCAAAGGGGGGATCCGGGAAGATCATCAGGTCCTAATCATCCTCGTCGTCTTCCCTGTCCACGATGATGAGGCTGTAGGCGACGTTGGTGTTATTGTACTGGAGGAGGACCTTCACCTCGTCTCCCACGTTCACCCTGCCCACGTCTTCGGACTTCAGCTTTACGGGCGTATCGAGGTGGGAGTAATCCTCCCTGATAACGATCTCTCTGCCGTCTTCGTTTATTTCCACGACCTCTCCGTACACGGATCTGTGTCTGAACCCTTCGCCGGCGGGCCTCGGCTTCAGGAAGCCGTTATACGTCTCCGCGGCAAGGACCTGGACTCCTGAACGGGTGTCCATGGCAAGGCCGCCGGGTGCCGCACACGCGAGGGCCAGCAGAGCGGCCATGCTCAGCATCAGCTTTTTCATACTGCTCTCCTCCCTGTTCTCGAGGGATCACTGCTTTTGACCATACCATAGTGCCTGATTCTCAAAAAAGAAACAGTCAGATGTGAGGCGGTCGGTGGGGGCTGGCGAAAGAGAGAATTGATTGACATGAGGGGCCTGTGCTGGTTCAAGGTTCGTATGGACATCCTGCTCATCCATCCGCCCGTGGTGAAGCCGTCCGAGCCGCCCGCAGGACTCGCGCGGCTCTCAGGGGCGCTCCGGGCGCACGGGGTTAAGCACCTGGCGATCGATGCGAACATCGAAGGGATCATGCATCTTCTGGGCAGGCCTGTCCCTGCCGACGACACCTGGACCAGGCGCGCGTCAAGCCACCTCGGGGACAACATCGCCTCCCTCAGGTCCGGCAGGGCCTTCACCGGCATCGACAGGTACACCCGGGCGGTGACCGAGATCAACCGGGTCCTCGCCCGCCAGTCCTCCCCGGCGGAGGACCTGGTGAGCCTGGGCAATTTCACCTCCCCGTCACGCTCGCCGGTGAGGAGCAGCGACCTGCTCGAGGCCGCGGACCGCCCGGAGGAGAGCATCTTTTACGGCTACTTCACGAGCAGGATCGCCCCCCTCCTGGAGGAGCATGCGCCCCGCGTGGTCGGCCTCTCGCTGAACTATCTCAGCCAGGCGCTGACGGCCTTTGCCCTGGCGGGCTTCATCAGGTCCCTAAGCAGCGGGGTCAGGATCGTCCTGGGGGGAGGTCTCGTCACCTCCTGGGGCCGGGGCATCGGGACCGACAATCCCTTCGGCGGGCTCGTGGACGAGCTCCACGCAGGCCCCGGGGAAGGGCGCCTCCTCGAGCTCGCGGGCAGGCGGTGCACGGGCATGTCCTGCCTGCCCGATTTCGGGCCGTTCGGCAGCGCCTACCTTTCTCCCCGGCAGGTGATCCCTCTGGCCGCTTCCGACGGCTGCTACTGGGCCCGGTGCTCGTTCTGCCCGGAAAAGGCGGAAGGCAGCCGATACCACGCCCTTGAGCCGAAACAGGCCGTCGAGGGCATCGGCCTGCTCGAGCAGAGTGTGCACAAGCCGCTGGTCCACGTCTGCGACAACGCCATGAGCCCGGCCTTCCTGAAGGCCATGGCCGCCCGGGAGTCCCGCACCCCCTGGTACGGGTTCGCACGGGTGACCCCCCTGCTCGCGGACCCCGATTTCTGCGTCTCCCTCAGGCGCTCGGGATGCGTGATGCTCAAGCTGGGCATCGAGTCCGGGGACCAGGACGTCCTCGACGCCCTGGGCAAGGGCATACGGGTCGAGGATTCCCTGAGGGTGCTTCAGTCCGTCAAGGCGGCCGGCATCGGCACCTACGTCTACCTCCTGTTCGGAACGCCTGCCGAAGACCGGTCGGGCGCGGAAAAGACCTTTGACTTCATCGCAAAGAACCACGGGCTCATCGACTTCCTGAACCTCTCCATCTTCAACCTCCCCCGGGGGAGCGCCGAAGCGCTTGCCCTTCAGACCTACGACTTCTCCGAGGGAGACCTGTCCCTGTACCAGGGCTTCGTCCACCCCAGGGGGTGGGACAGGAAGCAGGTACGCCGGTTCCTGGACCGGGAGCTGAAAAGGCATCCTGCCGTGGCGGCCATCGTGCGTGCCGACCCCCCGTCCTTCACCTCCAACCATGCCCCCTTCTTCCTGGACAAAACCCTCTTCTGAACGCAAGCGTTTCAGATAACCTCCCGGCCTGCCGAAATAAAATGTGACTTTTCAGGCAGCGCATCCAAGGCGCGAAGGGCTGGACGCCACATAAGGGAACGACGCCGTTTCCCGATGGAGAAGGCGCTGAAGGGCAGGAAAGACCAGGCAGCCGCACCCCGCGAAGACAAGGGTTGGAGGGTATGGAGCATCAGGCGATATCGAAGGGGATTGCAGAGGATTTCATACGCAGCGACGCGCGGGTGAAAAAGACCAGGCGGTATGACTGGATCGCGCTCGTCCTGCTGGTGCTCACCCTCGTGGTCTTCGCATACGCGGGCAACTTCAATCAGGTGTTCACGGTCAACGTGACCACCGTGTCCTCTGCCTATCCGTACCAGATGTACACGAGCCTGAAGGCGGACGGAAAGACCGTCATCGGCCGCACGGCCGCGATCGCGCCCAGGGTCCCGGGACAGCTCCACGAGGTGCTGGTGAAGCGGGGCGCAATCGTGAAGAAGGACCAGCTCATAGCCGTGCTCGAGAACACCGAAGCCCTGCTGTCCCTGGAGCAGAGCGATGCAGAGCTCAAGCTCGCGAACGCGAACCTCGAGCAGGCGTCCATAGCGTTGAGCGAGGCGGAGGCGAGCCATGAGCACAACAGCGGCCTGTACGCGAGCGGCGCCCTTTCGAGCAGGGAGCACAGCGCCTCGGAGACCCAGCTCCGCAAGGCGAGATCCGCCCACAGGGTGGCTCAGGCCATGGTGAGGGCGCAGGAGGCGGCGCTGCGAAGGGCCGAGCTGAACCTTGGGTACACCCACGTCCGCGCCCCCTTCGACGGGATCGTCCTGTCCGTAAAGGCGCACGCAGGCGATATGGTGAGGCCGCTCGCCACCGAGGCCGATGAAGAACACTGCATCCTCACCCTGGCGGATGCTGCCTCCCTTGCGGCCCAGGTGGAGGTGCCCCTGTCCGAGCGGGAGCGCATCACTGTGGGCCAGCCCTGCGAGATCATCCTCCAGGGGCAGGACAGGACGTTGAAGGGAGAGGTGGAAACGGTCATGTCCCCGACGGACAAAGCGGGTGAATCCGTGGTGGTGAGGGTTTCTTTCATCGACCGTGCCCCGACCGTTCTGCCCGACATGGATGCCCATGTCGCCTTCCTTGTCCGTCCCGTCTCATCGGAAGAGAACAAGCCCCTGGTCACGGTGGACCGCTCGGCGCTGAACCCCTGCCGGGGCGGGTATTCCGTGTTCAAGGTGTCCGGGGAGCGCGCCGTGGAAAAGCTCGTGCGCCTCGGCAGGCAGTTCAAGGACAAGGTCGAGGTCCTCGAGGGCGTCCGCGTGGGCGACGTGCTCGTGGCGAACCCGCCCGACGGGCTCAAGCACGGTTCGAAGGTCATCCCCCGCAAGGGATAGCCTCATCGCTTCAGGTCCGCGCTCAGGTCCTTTCCCACCGTGGTGGAGGCGAGCTTCAACCCGAAGAGGGACGCCGCCGTAACGCCGAGGTCGGCGATGCGCACCGGCTTCGTACTCGTCCCTGTCCTGCCCTCGGGAAGCGAGATGGCGGCAACGATGGGCAGGGTGTCCACCGACCCGTGCCCCCCGCTGTACACGCGCCAGGGTGGGGCCCACTTCGGTGCCTTGATCCCCACATTGGGCACGTGCCCGTTGTAGGCCGGGATCTGCCAGCCGTTTTTGCCCAGGATGATCAGGTCGGGCCAGAGCATGGTCCTTTCCCTGTCCTTTTCCACGTAGTAGGTGTGGTAGAGCTCGCCCGGGAGGCAGACGCCTTCGATCCCCTTCTTCATGTCGTCCCGGTCGAGGACCCACCAGGGGCATTCCCATCTGCCCGTCTCCGGGTTGAGCGCGGTGTGTTCCAGGAGGGCCTTCTTGGCCTCGGCTACCCGCTCCTTGCCCTCGCGCCAGTACAGGTTGCCGTAGGAGCTCACGCTGAAGGCGTACACTTCGTCCCCGTGCACCAGGCCTCTGTCCTTGAGGATGGCCATGACGTCGGTGGACGAGAAGTCGTCGGTGGAGAGGTGGTTCACCGCACAGTGGTCGCTCAGGAGGATGACCGTCGCCCTCTCGAGCGCCCCCTGCTCCCGCAGGCCCTCCATGAGCCTGCCGAACTGGATGTCCACGTCTCTCACCACGTCCAGGATGGCGCTCTTGTAGAGGAGCCTGTTCCTCCTGCTCACGAGCCCGTACTCGGGCTTGTTCTCGCAGCCCTCCGGGGCCTCGTGGGGCGGGTCCGCGAGCGTGAACTCCCCGGGGTCCGGGGCGTTGCCGATGCAGTGGCCCGCGTCGTCGCACTGGGCCAGCAGGATGTACGAGAGCTCCGGGTCCTCCCTCCGGAAGATTTCGAGGGTGGAGTCGACGACCCACCTGTCGTGGGGGAAGTGGCTGGCGAAGTGCTCCATCTGGAGCGTCAGCAGGGTCCCCTGGCCGGTGTACAGCCGGGTCCAGGCGGCGCTCAGGGACATCTTGCCCGAAAAGAAGCCCAGGCGCTTCGATTCCGGGTCGCAGGCCGCGTCCGGGTCGGTGTCCGGATCGGCGAGGCTTTCGCGTCGGGGCGGCTGGAGGTAGTCCGGGTGCTTCGGGCCGGTCACCAGGATGTCCACGCAGGTTCCGGGCTCCTGGTCCCGGAACATCTCGCCCACCCACTCCTTGCCCGTGATGAGGAGCGTCCTCGAGTCAGGCCAGCGCCGCTTCCACGCGTGGAAGACGGTGTCGACGGGCCTGCCCTGGTCATCCCTGCACAGGGACAGGTTCGAGGGGGCGATGATTGCTTCCCCGCCGGCGTCCCAGCCCTTGGGCTGCGCCCAGACTCCGATGATGCCCGTCTGGGCCGTGGAGGTCCCGGCCATGGCATTGAGGTGGTTCATGTCCGTGGCGGCGGGGAGATAGGCCTTTGCGTCCGTGTACCACAGCGACTTCTTCAGGAAGGCCCGGACGTTGGGCATGAGCCAGTTCCCTTCGCTTCCGCCCGGCAGGCCGTGCGCGTCGAGCTCGAGGTAGGCGGGGTGCAGGGCGTCGATGGTGATGTAGATGAGCTTTTCCCTGTCCGCCGGGGACTTTCTCAGCACCACGGGTCTGGCGGGCGGGGCCTTTCTCAGCCAGGGCCCCATGACCCAGGCCAGTGCGCCTCCTCCCAGGAGGGCTGCCCCCCAGCCGAGGAAGGTCCTCCTCCCGAAACCCTTCTTCTCCGGGACCGACACTTGAGTTTCCTGAGCCATACACCCCCCATGAAGTCATTTTGTAAGATATTTCAGACGGAATACCCCTACATTATGAAATAATGCGCACAGGGAGTCAATGAATTCCAACCATTGCAACGGCGCTGCGCCCGGCAGGCCCGGGTACTTCCCTTGAGAGTAGCCGTGCAGGACTTATTTGAAGGAATAGCTTCACATTTCTGCGCACGGTCCCGGGGACCTGGTCCCTTTGGGCCCTGTGGGCCCGGCCACTGCGCCTCATCCGCGGAATGGCTGCGCGGGGAGGAATACCAGGAGGTGGAAGCCATGATCATGGTGGGAAAGCCGGCACCGGACTTTACCGCCCCGGCGTACTTCAACGGGAAGTTCACCCACGTGAGGCTCTCCGAGCATCTGAACAAGTGGGTCCTGCTCTTCTTCTACGGCGGCGACTACACCTTTGTCTGAGCCACCGAGGTGTCGGCAGTTGCCGACAAGCATGCCAGGTTCGAAGAGCTCGGGGTGGACGTGATCGCCCTGAGCGTGGACAGCGTCTACGTGCACAAGGTCTGGAACGACAACGAGCTTTCCCTGATGGTCCCCGGCGGTGCCCCGTTCCCCATGGCCAACGACGTGTCCGGCAACATCGGCAGGGCCTACGGCGTGTTCAACGAGGAGGTCGGGATAGACGAACGGGGGAGCTTCATCATCGATCCGGACGGGGTGATCGTGGGCTACGAGGTGCTCACGGCGCCGGTGGGCCGCAACGTGGACGAGATCCTCAGGCTGTTCGTGGCCTTCCAGTACGTGCGGGCCAACAAGAAGGAGTTCACCCCCGCGGGCTGGCAACCCGGGATGACGACGCTGAAAGCCAGGATGGCCCTGGTGGGCAAGGTGTGGGAGGTCTGGAAGCCCGGGGGAAAGCCCTGAACATCCCCCCTTGCGGGCAGGGCTGCTCAGGTTATCCCTGCAGCCGGGAGACGAAGGAGCGCCTTTACATTCGGGGTCGGAGTCGGGGTCGATTCCGAAATATTTCTTTCGACCCCGATACCGATACCGACCCCGAGTGAAAAGTTACCTGATCGGACAGGAGAACGAGGCGGCATTGCCTGCCTCACACGGCCACCGGCCCTTCTCCCAGGAGCTCTCCGGTGCGGGAGATGGTGATGTGCCTGACGGGGATGTGCGCGTCCGCCTTCTCCACCGCGATCTGGGCCGCCCGGATGAAGCCGCTGCAGCACGGGACCTCCATGTGGACCACGGTGAGGCTCCTGATCTGGCCCAGCGATATGACCTGCACGAGCTTTTCGATGTGGGCACCCAGGTCGTCCAGCTTGGGGCATCCCATGGCAACGGCCTTGCCCCTGAGCAGGTTCTGGTGCAGGGCCGGGTAGCACAGGGCGCAGCAGTCCGCCATGAGGAGCAGGTCCGCCCCTTTCAGGAAGGGTGCCGCCGGGTTGAGGAGCTGGAGCTTCACCGGGAAGTGGGAGAGGGCCGACTTCGCCTGCACAGGGCCTGACGGGGCGTCGTCCACTGTGAAGGTCATGGCCGATGACCCGGGGCAGCCGCAGGCCAGGGGCATCTCCTGCTTCCGGGTCCTGGCGAGGTGCTTCTCCACCTCGTGCTCGTCAAAGTCGGGGGCCTCGCGCTCGACGATCTTGAGCGCGCCGGTGGGGCAGTCCCCGAGGCACGCGCCAAGGCCGTCGCAGTACACGTCGCTCACCAGCTTCGCCTTGCCGTCCACCATCTTCAGGGCGCCTTCGGCGCAGGCGGTGATGCAGCTGCCGCACCCGTTGCACAGCTCTTCGTCTATCTCTATGATCTTTCTCTTCATGTCATGCTCCTGATCGATCCTTACAGTCTGAGGGGGCAGCCCCCCGTCGCCGGGGGGCTTTGCCGTGTCTGTGTGATCCTACCTGCCTTCCCTGATGGCCGCCACGTCGCTTGCTGCGTCACCGATGAGCTTGATGTCGAAGGTGTCCACGAGCACCTTGGCAACGTTCGGGGACAGGAAGCCGGGGAGCGTGGGTCCGAGGCGGATGTGCTTGACGCCCAGAGCAAGCAGCGCCAGGAGCACGGCCACGGCCTTCTGCTCGTACCACCCGATGTCGAAGGAGATGGGCAGCTCGTTGATGTCGGAGAGCCCGAAGACCTCCTTGAGCTTGAGCGCGATGACGGCGAGCGAGTAGGAGTCGTTGCACTGGCCCGCGTCGAGCACCCGGGGGATGCCGCCGATGTCGCCCAGGGGGAGCTTGTTGTAGCGGTACTTGGCGCAGCCCGCCGTGAGGATCACGGTGTCGTTCGGAAGCGCGCTCGCCACGTCGGTGAAGTAGGAGCGGGCCTTGAACCTGCCGTCGCAGCCCGCCATGACCACGAAGCGCTTGATGGCGCCGGACTTGACCGCCTCGACCACCTTGTCCGCCACCTTCATGACCTGGTCGTGGGCGAACCCGCCGGTGATCTCTCCGGTCTCGATCTCAACGGGCGGCTGGCACGTCTTAGCGAGGGCGATGATCTCGCTGAAGTCCTTGGCCTTGCCGTCTTCGGGCTCGGGGATGTGCTTGATGCCGGGATAGCCCACCATGCCCGTGGTGAAGACGCGGTCCTTGTAGGAGTCCTTGGGCGGGATGATGCAGTTCGTGGTCATGAGCACCGGGCCGCCGAAGCTCTCGAACTCGTCGTTCTGCTTCCACCAGGCGTTTCCGTAGTTGCCGGCGAGGTGGCTGTACTTCTTGAAGGCCGGGTAGTAGTTGGCCGGCAGCATCTCGCTGTGGGTGTAGACGTCGACGCCCGTGCCCTCGGTCTGCTTCAGGAGCTCCTCGAAGTCCTTGAGGTCGTGGCCCGAGACGAGGATGCCCGGGTTTTTGCGCACGCCGATGTTCACCTTCGTGACCTCGGGGGAGCCGTAGGTCCCGGTGTTCGCCTTGTCGAGCAGGGCCATGGTCTTCACCGCCGTGTTTCCGCACTCCATGACCAGGGCGACCAGCTCGTCCGCGGTCTTTTCCTGGTCCAGCGAAGCGAGGCCCTTGAACAGGAAGGAGTAGATCTCGGTGTCGTCATAGCCCAGGATGGTGGCGTGGTCCGCGTAGGCCGAGATGCCCTTCATGCCGAACAGGAGCAGGGAGCGCAGGGAGCGGACGTCTTCGTTCTCCGTGGACAGGATGCCCACCGTCGCGGCCTTCCGGGCGAACTCCGCCTCGTCGTCTGAGAACCACACGGCCGCATCGGGTGCGGTGAGAGTGATCCCGGCCGCCTTCTTCAGCCCTTCGCGCCGCTTAAGCGACTCGCGGATGAGGGCCGTGATACGGACGCTGTCGAAGTTCACGTTGGTGATGGTGGAGAACAGGGCCCTGATGGTGAACCGGCCGAGCTCGAGCTTGTCTGCCTTGTCGCCCGCCTGCTGCACGCACGCGGCAAGTCCCTTGAGGGTGAATATGAGAAGATCCTGCAGGTTCGCGGTGTCCTCTGTCTTGCCGCACACACCCCTCACCGTGCAGCCTGTGTTTTTTGCCGTCTCCTGGCACTGGTAACAGAACATCATGAAATCCTCCTTTATATGGTATGGTTCTTTCGTTTATGTCTGTGTTAATAGCAGGGACGATAAAAGGAATACTTGACTTGGGTCAAATCTCAAAAAATAATTACAAGAATTTTTTCGAGGCGGAGAAAACATGACGGATCTCGAGCGTATATTGAAGACGGCCTTCCCCTCCCTGAGCGGGGAGTCGCTCGCCATGATCGCGCGGCACTGCCGCCTCGTGCAGTATCCCAAGAACGGCGTCCTCTTCCTCGAGGGCGATACGGGCAGGAGCTTCTTCTTCCTTTCCGACGGGATGGTCAAGATCTACAAGACCTCGCCCGCGGGCCAGGATACGGTCCTCAGGCTCCAGGGCCCGGGTTCCATCTTCGCCGAGGTCATCCTGTTCGAGCGCGACGTCTACCCGGTGAGCGCCTCCGCCATGGTCCCGAGCCTCGTGGTGCACATCCCCCGGGATCACTTTCTCAAGCTCCTCGACGAGCCGCGCTTCCGCAACGAGTTCATCTCCACCCTCATGAACAAGCAGCGCTATCTCACGGACCGGATCGTATACCTCACGAGCTTCGACGTGGAGGAGCGGTTCTTCCGGTTCCTCATCGAGCACTACGGCGTGAAAAACGAATACACCCTCGACCTCTCGAAGAAGGACATCGCCTCCGCCATCGGCACCATCCCCGAGACCCTGTCCCGCCTCTTCGACCGGCTCAGGAGCAGGGAGGTCATCTCCTGGAAGGGCCCCGTCCTCTCCGTGGACCGGGACTACCTCGAGGGGTTCACCCTCGAGACCGGGGCCGGCGAGTTCGAGGAGTGACGCCGCTCAGGGCGCTGGTGCGTCACCTCAAGAGCAGCTCGGGCCGGTACTCGAAGTGCATGGCGTCGAAGCTGTGCCAGCGGCCTCCCCAGATGAACCCGTTGCGCTCGAAGATCTCCACCAGGAAGGCGGGCACGTTGTTCCGGTAGGAGTAGGGCTTTCCGCGGTGGGTGGCCCAGAAATACTCGAGGTTGCCGTTGATGTCGACGGCGATGCCGTAGGCGTGGCCCGAGGTCCTGCCCGGGAAGCCCCGGACCGGGCGCTCGAAGTGCCCGTAGGGTCCGTCGGTGTTCAGCGCGACCCCGTCGAGCTCCCGCTTCCTCTCCTCCGGCAGGGCCTCGATCTCCCGGACCACCCGCTCGAGGGCCTTATCGACTCCGTTGACCGTGGTGACCTTCACGCGCCTCGGCGTGCCGTCCTTTCCGCTCACCCAGGCGATGCTCCGGAGCCTGCCCGCCCGTTCCCCGGGGGTCGAGCCGTATATGGGCCGGAACACCGCGCTCGGCCGTATGCGCCCTGGATCTCCCACCGGCGGGCTCGAAGGGGTGGGGAGGGGCGATCCTGCGGGGTAGGGCCAGTGCAGGGCATCCTCAGGGTCGAAGGCGTCGTCGCCTGCCCGGCCGTCGGCCACCAGCGTGACGAGGTCCTTCTCCCTCCCGTCGTCGAAGGGGATCCTTCTCCCGTCCCTGGTGACCAGGCACCCGTCCTCGAAGGAGGTGAAGAAGTCAGGGTAGGCCTTTATGTAGCGCTCAGCCTCGGAGGCGTCTCCATCATGCAAGGCAGCGACGGGGCCCTCAGGGGAAGGGCGTTCGGGGACTTCCCGCACCGCGGTGCAGGACAGCGCGAGCAGGGCCAGGACCAGGGCGATGGCTTTTTTCATGCAGGCTCCTTTCACCCGGAGGATACACGATGACGGGCAAGGGGCACAACGGGCTTTCCTCCTCCCGGCGGGATTGACAGCCCGGGAAGGGGCGCGATAGAACAGGGGAATGAACGAAGCCTACTACCCGAAGATCGCTGCCGAGCTGAACATCAGGCCCCACCAGGTGAGCGCCACCGCTGCCCTCCTGGCCGAGGGGGCCACCGTGCCCTTCATTGCCCGCTACCGCAAGGAGAGGACCGACTCCCTGGACGAGGTGGCCATCGCCGCGGTGAGGGACAGGCTGGGGGAGCTCGAGGCCCTCGATGCCAGGAGGGAGGCGATCCTCAAGTCCCTGGCCGAGCAGGGGGTGCTCACCGGGGACCTGACTGAAGCCGTCAATGCCGCGCAGACCCTGGCCGCGCTCGAGAACATCTACCTGCCGTTCCGGCCCAAGCGGAGGACCCGTGCCGCCATTGCCAGGGAAAAGGGACTGGAGCCCCTGGCGGAGAAGATTTTCTCCCAGGAGAAGGGGGTAGACCCCCTCGGGGAGGCCCGGGCGTACGTGGATGCCGAAAAGGGGATCGAGACCCCGGAGGACGCCCTGGCAGGGGCCCGTGACATCATCGCCGAGCGCATCTCCGAGGACGCCGGGATCCGGTCCGCATTGCGCGCCCTGTTCGAGAAGGAGGCAGTGCTCAAGTCCGAAGTCTATACCGGGGCGGAAGAGGAGGGCGCCACCTACCGGGACTACTTCCACTGGTCCGAGCCCGCGGCAAAGGCACCCGGCCATCGCATCCTGGCCGTCTTCCGGGGCAGCCGCGAGGCGTTTCTGAAGCTCAGCGTCAGGCCCGACGAAGGCGCCGCGCTCGGTCTCCTCGAGAAGCACGTCGCCCAGGGGGACGGGCCCTGCGCGGACCAGGTGAGGCTCGCGTGCACGGACGGCTACAAGAGGCTCCTCGCCCCCTCCCTGGAGAACGAGATCAAGGCGCGCCTCAAGGACCGGGCGGACGACGAGGCCATCGAGATCTTCGCCCGAAACCTCCGGGAGCTCCTCATGGCCCCGGCCATGGGACAGAGGCGCGTGCTTGCCATCGATCCCGGGCTGCGCACCGGGTGCAAGGTGGTGTGCCTCGACGCCCAGGGCGCGCTCCTCCATCACGACGTGATCTTCCCGGGCTTCTCGGGCGGCAGGGCAGGGGACGCTGCGGCCCGGGTCAGGGACCTCGTCTCCCGCTTCTCGGTGGAGGTCGTGGCCGTGGGCAACGGCACGGGGGGCAGGGAGACCGAGGCCTTCGTGCGCGGGCTGGACCTCGGGATCCCGGTGGTCATGGTGAACGAGAGCGGGGCATCGGTGTACTCCGCCTCCGAGGCCGCCCGGCGGGAGTTCCCGGAGCACGACGTGACGGTCCGCGGCGCGGTGTCCATCGGCAGGCGGCTCATGGACCCGCTGGCCGAGCTCGTGAAGATCGACCCCAAGGCCATCGGCGTGGGCCAGTACCAGCATGACGTGGACCAGGGCAGGCTGAAGCGCAAGCTCGACGACGTGGTGCAGAGCTGCGTAAACGCCGTGGGCGTGGAGGTGAACACCGCGAGCCCCGAGCTCCTCGCCTATGTCTCGGGCCTCGGAGCGTCTCTGGCCGCGAACATCGTGGCGTACCGCACGGCGAACGGGCCCTTCCCGGGCAGGGAGGCGCTCCTCAAGGTGCCCCGCCTGGGCGCCAGGGCCTTCGAGCAGGCGGCGGGCTTCCTGCGTGTGCGCGGCGCCGCCCATCCCCTCGACGCGAGCGCCGTGCACCCCGAGCGCTACGGCCTGGTGGAGCGTATGGCCGCCGACCTCGGGTGCACGCTGACAGAGCTCATGGGCAGCAGGGAGCTCAGGGCGCGGATCGACCTGAAGCGCTACGTCGGCGACGGCGTCGGCCTTCCCACCCTCGAAGACATCCTCTCCGAGCTGGACAGGCCGGGCAGGGACCCGAGGCGGGAATTCGAGGTCTTCAGCTTCACCGAAGGGATCGAGCGCCTGGAAGACCTCCAGACGGGCATGGAGCTTGCGGGCATCGTCACGAACGTCACCAGGTTCGGCGCATTCGTGGACATCGGCGTGCACCAGGACGGGCTCGTGCACATCAGCCAGCTCGCGGACCGCTACGTCAAGGACCCTTCCGACGTGGTGAAGGTGAACCAGAAGGTCAGCGTAAAGGTCCTGGAGGTGGACCTGAAGCGCAGGCGGATCTCCCTGACCATGAAGGGGCTGGCCGGCCGAGCCTGACGCCGGGGGCGTATTCCCGGCATTGATCAAGGACTTTCCAAGCACGTGAAGACCGGCTGAGCGGCGCAGTCGCTTGCCGGCATGCGGAAGAGGTCCAGGGGCGTTCCTCAAACCGAAGGCGGCGCATGGGGCCGGTGCCCGTCCTCACCTCTTTCACGTCCGGTAAAATCCCCGCCCTGAAGCTCGTACCGGCGTTGATATATGGCCGGGCCGGGCCATTGATAATTCTTAGAGTGGCAGGTCCAAACGTATATACCGATCACCAGGGAAGGAAGCCCCCCGCTTCCGCAATGATCGAAGGGACAGGGTGGTGATCCCTGAGCCATGAACGCCCAGTCCACAAACCTCACTCCCGCCAGGCGCCCCGATATCGACTGGATACGGATATCCGCGACCTTTCTCCTCATCCTGTTCGGCGCGGTCAAGGTCTGCTTCCCCGAGGCGACCGGCGGCGTCGGACCCCGGGGCCTGTCGTTGGGCGCAGGCTCGATCCTCTTCCTCGCCTCCCAGTGGTACGTGCCCCTGGCCTTCCTCGTCTCGGGATGGAGCAGGAGGAACTCCATGCAGCACCTCTCTGCAAGGGCGGCGTTCCGGGAGCGCTTCCTGCGGCTCGGCATGCCCTTCCTCACCGGCTGTCTCATCCTCTGCCCCGCCCTGAGATATGTCGAGTTCCTGGGCGGGCAGGGGATCGGTCTCGACGGCAGCGGGCCTGCCGTCATAAAAGCCTTCCCCGAGTTTCTCCTGGACTTCTTCACCCGCCAGGACACCTTCACCGTTTACAACCTGTGGTTCCTGTTCTATCTCTTCGTGTTCTCCATCCTCTCCTGGCCGTTCTTCTCCTGGCTTCTGGGCAGGAAGGTGACCCCCATCAAGATCGCTCCCTTGTGGGTCTACCTGCCCATGGTCCCCCTGATGCTGATACAGCTCGTGGGGGACAACCTGTGCCAGCCCTGCTCCTACGAGGGCTGGGCCGGGGCTGCGTCGTTCCTCACCTACTTCATCATCGGCTTCATCATCTCGCGCTACAGCGCCTTCGAGCGGGTGATGCACCATGAGGCGAACCGGGCAGGGGCGCTGGGCATGGTGGTCTTGATCGTTCTCATGGCCTTCCCGGACCGGCTTCCCATCGAGCTGGTGCGGGCGGCGGCCGCAGGGGCGAGCTGGCTCGTCGTGGTCTTCATCCTGGGCGTGAGCAGGAGGTTTCTGGACAGGCAGTCGAAGACCCTTTCCTACCTGCGCAGGGCCACGCTGCCGGTCTTCGTCCTTTCCCAGGCCCCCATCGTTGTCATGGGCTCGGCGCTCATGTCCTCCACGGTGAACAGCGGCATAAAGCTCTTTTTCCTCATGGCCTTCGCCCTGGGGACCACCTTTGCGCTCTATCATGTCCTCATCCGGAAGGTTTCCCTGCTGCGCCTGCTCTTCGGCATGAAGCCCGAGAAGGAGCACGCGGAGAGCTGGAAGGACCAGGTCCTGCACCGGGGCTGAGACATTCTTCCTGTGCCCGGGATGCAAAGGAGCTCGCTCTGCACCGTGATTTATCGGGGTCGGTATCGGTATCGGGGTCGAAAGAAAAATCGGATTCGGACCTTTTCGGATATTCGACCCCGACCCCGACCCCGATAAAGAAGGGGGAAGCCCTTAAGCCAGCCGGAGGAAAAAATCTGTCACCTTTTCGGATGATCCCCTTTCCGGAAGGAGAAAAGGCTTGTGAACCGTCTTGAATTCTGGCTCATATGACTGCATGGCAGAGGTCATCCTGAAGCCCGGAAGGGAAAAGTCGCTCGTCAGGCACCACCCGTGGGTGTTTTCGGGCGCGGTGCGGGAGGTGCGGGGAAGACCCGCGCCGGGCGAGACCGTGGATGTGCTGTCGGCCGAGGGCGGGTTTCTCGCCCGGGGCGCCTATTCCCCCGAGTCCCAGATCAGGGTGAGGGCCTGGACGTTCAATCCCGAAGAAGCGGTCGGCCCCGCCTTTTTCCGTTCCCGCCTCATCAATGCCCTCGAGGTGAGGGAAACCCTGATGCCGGGCAACGGCACCGACTGCATGCGGCTCGTCAGCTCCGAGTCCGACGGCCTGCCCGGGCTGGTGGTGGACCGGTACGCGGACTATCTCGTCTGCCAGTTCCTCACCGCAGGCGCAGAGCTCTTCAGGGCCACAATCGTCGCCGAGCTGGAAAAGCTCACCCGATGCGCGGGCATCTTCGAGCGCTCGGACGTGGACGTCAGGCACAAGGAGGGCCTCGCCCCGAGGACCGGGTGCATCTCGGGCCGGGAGCCCCCTGACCTGGTCACGGTGAGGGAGGGGGGCCTGAAGTACCTCGTGGACGTGCGGGGCGGGCACAAGACCGGGTTCTACCTCGACCAGCGGGACAACCGCGCCTGCCTTGCCCGGTACGCCTCCGGCCGCGAGGTCCTGAACTGCTTCTCCTACACCGGGGCCTTCGGTGTCGCCGCGCTCAAGGGAGGGGCACACTGCGTGGTCAACGTGGACTCGTCCCGGGCCGCCCTGGAACTCGCCCGGAAGAACGCTGAGATCAACGGGTTCAGCCACGCGGACGTGAAGTACACGGAGGCCGACGTGTTCTCCCTGCTGAGGCAGTACCGGGACCGGGGCAGGCGTTTCGACATCGTGGTCCTCGATCCGCCCAGGTTCGTGGAGTCCCGCTCGACCCTCATGCGGGCGAGCAGGGGGTACAAGGACATCAACCTGCTGGCGTTCAAGCTCATCCGGCCGGGCGGCCTCCTGTTCACCTTCTCGTGCTCGGGCCTCATGGAGCGGGACCTGTTCGGGAAGATCGTGGCCGACGCGGCGCTCGATGCAGGCAGGGAGGCGCGCATCGTCAACGTGCTCACCCAGTCCTCGGACCACGTGGTCTCGCTGAGCTTCCCGGAAGCGGCCTACCTCAAAGGGCTCGTGTGCTCGGTGTGGTGAGGGCCCGGGACCGCTCGTTTCCACGGTGACTCCGCCCCTGTCCTGAACGCGGTTATCGACCCGGCGCCTGTTGCCGCGAACCACATACAGCTCCACGCCGGGACCTCCATCACCGATCCGCTTGCCGGATCAGGAAGACCGGCCATCCGGGAAGGTCAGGTCGCTGTTCAAAAATGACCTGATTGCCGGTAATAATCTTTGCAAAAAAACCGAATCATTTTATAAGAGGAAAAGAGACCATGGAAACTTCGATCATTGTAGCCTCCATCCTCCTGATGCTGAGCATCATTGCCAGCAAGGTATCGGACCGCTTCGGCATACCCGCGCTGCTGGTCTTCCTGGTCCTGGGCATGCTCGCGGGATCAGAAGGTGTAGGCGGCATCTACTTCGACAACCACGCCATCGCCCAGTCGGTCGGCGTGCTGGCGCTCGCGCTCATCCTCTTCTCGGGCGGGCTCAGCACGGAGTGGCGGAGTGTGCGGTCCATTTTCACCTGGGGGCTTGGCCTGTCCACCATCGGCGTCGTGGTCACCGCCGTCGTGGTGGGGCTGTTCGCGGAGAGGGCGCTCGGGTTCACCCTGAAGGAAGGCCTGCTCCTGGGGGCGATCGTCTCTTCCACGGACGCCGCGGCCGTGTTCTCCATCCTGCGGTCAAAGGGGATCAGCCTCAAAGGCAGGCTCAAGCCCCTCCTCGAGCTGGAGTCGGGGAGCAACGACCCCATGGCCGTCCTCCTGACCATCGGCATCATCCAGCTGCTCACGCAGCCCGACGCAACCCTGGCCGACAGCATCAAGCTCTTCTTCCTGCAGATAACGGTGGGATTGGCGGCCGGGTACGTCATGGGCAGATGCATCCCGTACATCGTGAATCACATCAGACTGGGCTACGAAGGGCTCTACCCCGTGCTCACCCTGGCCCTGGCCCTGTTCACCTACGGGCTCACAACCGAGATTTCCGGCAACGGCTTCCTCGCCGTGTACCTTGCCGGGATCATCACCGGCAACAGCAATCTCATCCACAAGCGGAGCCTGCTCCATTTCCACGACGGGTTCGCCTGGCTCATGCAGATCACCATGTTCCTGACGCTGGGCCTGCTCGTCTTCCCGTCCCACCTCGTCCCGGTCATAGGCGTGAGCCTGCTGACCGCAGCGTGCCTCATGTTCGTGGCCAGGCCTCTGGCGGTCTTCCTCTGCCTGCTGCCCAGCCCCTTCACCATGAGAGAGAAGACGCTCATCTCGTGGGTGGGGCTTCGCGGCTCCGTGCCCGTCATCCTGGCCACCTTTCCGCTTCAGGCCGGAATTCCCCAGGCCGAGATGATCTTCAACGTGATCTTCTTCGTCGTGCTCACCTCGGTACTCCTCCAGGGGACGTCGATCCAGCGGGTGGCGACGTGGCTCGGGTTGGATGCCCCCCTGCAGGAGCATCGCATCTACCCCCTCGAGTTCAACCCGGACAGCGGGTACAAGAGCGGGCTCAACGAGCTGGTCGTCCCGGCGGGCTCCAAGGCGGCCGGCAAGAAGCTCGTCGACCTGAGACTTCCCGGAAAGTCCCTCATCGTGCTCATCGCCCGGGGGAACGAATACGTCCTTCCGAGCGGCTCGACATCCCTTGCCGAGGGCGACACCCTGCTCATCCTGGCAGAAAAGGAGACGTTCGACAGGATTCGGTCCGAGATCTTCACGCAGGAGGATGAGGCGCAGCGACTGGCCGTGTGATCTTCCTCCCGACAGGATTCGGTCCAGGATCTTCACGCAGGGGCCTTGAAACCAGGAGATGACCGATGGCGAAAGGGGGGCGTCACCGCAGGCCCCTGCACCTGTTTCAAGGGAAAACCCCTCATCGGTACTCGTCCAGGGGCCTGGAGGCGAGATACGCGGCGCCGACCACCTTCTCCACGGGGACCACGAAGGCTATCCCCTCGCCCGGCCTGTTCAAGTCGATTCTCGCAGTGATGGCCGCCAGGATCTCATCGCACGTGCTCGAATGGGTCACGGTGAGCACGATCTCCTTTTCCGGCTCGATGGGGATGCCCAGGATCGTCTGCCGTTCGTGGATGCCCGAGCCGCGCCCGTACAGGATGGTCCCCCCCCGGGCGCCGGCCTTGACCGATGCCGCCAGCACCCTGTCTCCCCACCCCTTCCGGACAATGGTAACGATAAGAGAGATATCCGTCATCTTTTCACCCCCTTTTGTAATGTCTCCCGATCCTGAACAGGAACCCCAGCAGCATGACCGAGATGATGGGAGCCAGGGCTATGAGCGCCACCAGGCCCAGCCCCAGGACGATGGGATCCCCCCCGCCGATGGAAGAGGATATGCCCAGGGCAAGGGCCAGAAGGAAGGAATTCGCCAGCGGGCCGGTGGCCACGCCCCCTGCGTCCACCGCGATGGCCAGGAAGTCCTTGTCGCTGAACCAGATGACGGCGAGAACAAAGGAGTATCCCGGTATCAGGATGGAGAGCAGGGGGATGTGGTAGCCGATGCGGAGCATGCCCAGGCTCACGAAGACCGCAACGCCGGTGCAGATGGCCCCGAGCACGAACGGCTGCCGGATCGACCCGTTCGAGGCCTCTTCCACCTGGTCTGCGAGGATGCGCACGGACGGCTCCCCCCAGGTGGTGAGAAACCCGAGGACGAACCCGAAGGGAACGATGAGCCACCTGGGGCGCAGCGTGCCGAGGGCCTCTCCCAGGGCCTGCCCGAACGGCAGAAAGGCGATGTTCACCCCCTGGAGGAAAAGCAGGAGCCCGAGGGCCGCCAGCGCGGTCCCGGTGAGGATGTTCAGCACATGCCGGCGGGGAAGCCGGAGCATGAGGAGCTGGAAGACCAGGAAGATGACCACCAGCGGCAGCGTGGCCTCGGCCACGCTCAGCACCGTATCTCCGAGGCCGTGAAAGACGTCCATCCCGTTCACCGCATCAGGATCCCTATGATCATGATGGTGATGATGGGCCCGATGGAGGCGAACCCGAGCAGCCCGAAGCCCTCGGATACGGACGACCTGCCCGCAAGGACCGAGCTCAGGCCCAGGGCGAGCGAGATCACCACCGGGGTGGTGAGGACCCCGGTGGTGACGCTGCCCGCGTCGTACGCCAGGGGGACGAAGTCCTCCGGCGTGAAGAAGGAGAGCAGCAGGACCGTCCCGTAGGCGGCACCGAGCAGGTAGGCCATCCTGAACCCGAACACGACCCGGAGCATGGCGGCTGCCACGAAGAAGCCCACGCCCAGCGCTATGACGTACAGCACCAGGTCCCGGGGCAGGTCGCCCCCGGAGATGCGGTCGACCTGCATGGACAGCACCAGCACGTCGGGCTCGGCAAGGGTGGTGACGATCCCCATCGTGAAGGCCACCCCGGAGATGAGCAGCAGCGAGTTCCGCCGGGGCAGCTCGGCCCCGATGAACCTCCCCATGGGCAGGATGCCCACGTCGATACCCAGGAAGAAGAGCACGAGCCCGAACACCGCCATGAGCGACCCCAGGAGGAACTGGATGAACAGGGGCGCGGGGGCCCTCACCAGGGTGAGCTGGAGCACGCACACAACGGCCACCAGGGGCGCGATGGCCCTGACGACTTCAAGGAACCGTTCTTTCAGCAGGTTCATCCGCCCTCCTGCCGACGGGTATCCCAACCCGAAAAGGGGACAGTTTTTTCCCCACATTTTCATCGGGGTCGGGGTCGGTATCGGTATCGTGGTCGAAAGGAATGTATCGGATCGACCCCGATACCGACCCCGACCCCGAATGCAGTGCGCTCAATCAGGAACTCCTTCGTCCTGGGAAAGCCAACCTCGCCTCGGATGGAGACGGGGTTCTACTCTCTTTCCGGCTTGCCGGCGTCAGGGAAGAACAGCGGCTGACCGTACTTCTCGACCCCGAACCTGCGGATGACGTCCTGAGCTTCCTTGCTCACCATGAAGTCGGCAAAGGCCTTGCCGCCGGCAGCGTTCACCTTGGGGAACTTCTTCGGGTTCACCTCGATGACGTGATAAATGTTCTTGAGCGACTCGTCCCCCTCCACGAGGATCACCAGACCAAGGCTCTTTTTGAGCGACAGGTAGGTGCCCCGGTCGGTCAGGGTGTAGGCGCTCTTCTCGGAGGCCACGCTGAGCGTCTGGCCCATGCCGAGCCCGGTCTGCTGATAGAACTTCTTCCCTTCCGGGTCGATGCCGGCCTTTTTCCACAGGGACAGCTCCTTGGCATGGGTGCCCGAGTTGTCGCCGCGGGAGACAAACAGGGCGCCCTTGCCGGCGATGGCTTCCATGGCCTTGGCGGCCGAAGTCATGCCCTTGACCCTGGCCGGGTCGGACGGCGGGCCCACGATGACGAAATCGTTGTGCATGACGAGCCTTCTGTTCACCCCGTTGTCCTGGGCCATGAACTCCTTCTCGGCCTCGGGCGAGTGCACGAGCAGGACGTCGGCCTCTCCCTTGGCGCCCATGGCCATAGCCTGGCCTGAGCCCACGGCGATGGGTTTGACGAAATACCCGGTCTCCTTCTCGAAGATCGGGATGAGCACGTCCAGCAGGCCCGAGTCATACGTGCTGGTGGTGGTGGAAAGAATGACGTTCCTGTCCTCCGCGGACCTGGCGGGCGAGCCTGTCAGGAAAGCGGCCAGGAGCAGGGCCAGGAGCCAGACGATTGAGAGGTTCCGCATCTTCATGATTCCCTCCATGTTCAGACGTGAATAGTCAGGCATGGCATAAATATGAATAAGAATAAGGGATCCGGGATTTCTTTCCAGCTTCCGGCCTGCTCCCGCCCGCAGGCCCGTCCGTACCGCAGGACGCCCCTGATCGGCTCTTGAGAACATATCGAAGTATTCTATTATCAGTCTTAATCTCTTTTCAGGGGTGTCCCCCCGGCTTGTGAAGAGACCATCCAGGACCGTGCCGCGAGGCAGGGGGTGCGCCCTGATGGAGATGCAATCTGATGCAAGGAGGTTGGTATGTCTGTGCAGAGGATGGTGGGGCACGTCCTGTGCCTCTGTCTCTTCTTTCCCGTTCTCGGCTGGTGCCAGGAGGGCCAGGCTGAATCGAAAGCGGATGCGGCAGGGGGCCTGACCCTGGCGAAGTGCATCGAGGGCCTCGACATCCGGGGCGACCTGCGCGTCCGGTACGAGAACCGCGACCTCGACGACTCCGGCGAGGACGACTCATCTCTCGAGCGCATGCTGACCCGCTTCAGGCTCGGGTTCGTCTGGAAAAACCCGACGGACAACTGGGAGGTGGGGGCCGGTCTGGCCACCGGCGGCCTTGCGGCGACATCCACGAACGACACCTGGAGCGAGGAGGAGATCTTCGAAACCGGGGACATCCGCCTCGACTACGCCTATGCACGGCACGTCTTCGGGCCGGTGGAGTTCATCGCAGGGCAGCAGAAAAACCCGTTCGAGTCGAGCTGGCTCCAGTGGGACACGGACGTGCGCCCCGCCGGGTTCACCCTGAAGTTCGCACACGAGCCGATCTTCGTCACGGCAGGCGCGTACGACGTGCTCCAGTTCGAAGAGGACTTCGGCATCCTCTACGCCGTTCAGGCGGGTATCAAGGCAAAGATGGAGGCTGTTCAGATCACGATCGCGGCGGCCTACTACGACTTCGACGATGAATTCGAAGAGGACGAGGCGCCGAACCCGGACTACGAATACAACATCGTCGACCTGTACGCCGAGGCGGAGATCAAGGCGGGAGACCTCACCCTGGCCCCGTACGCCCAGGTGTTCAAGAACCTCGGCGCGGACGGCGACACGAGCGCCATGGACGCGGGCCTCGACCCCGAGGACGAGGACCTGGGGTGGATCGTGGGCGTGGTCGCGGGCTTCAAGGGGTTCGAGGTCGACTACGCCTATGCCCAGCTCGGTGCAGACTCCTTTGTCGGAGGCCTCGTGGACGCGACCTTCGGCAGCGGGATAGGCCCCACCGATACCAAAGGCCACAGGATCATGGTCTCCTATGCCTTGAGCGACTGCTTCACCCTGGGGACCAACTTCTACATCTACGAGGCCCTCGAGCGGAAGAATGTGCCCGACGGGTTCCTCTACCATATCGAGGCGACCTACGAGTTCTGAGAGTTCGAAGGCCTTCGGGGAGAATGGGGGCCCTTCAGCGCCGCCGTTTCCCGATGCGCGCCTTGGCCGTGAGGACCTCCTTCTGGTCCTCGCGCCCCTTCCTGTCCCGCTCCACGAAGATCTCCGCGCCGGTTGCCGGGTCCATGCCGGTGGCGTACATGACCGCTGACCAGGTGGAGGGCAGGGGGGTGAAGATCTGCACCTGCTCGGGGTTGGTCCTGAGCTCCCTGGTCGCGAACTCCTTGAGCCTGCGCATGTCCTCGAGGGTGCAGCCCGGGTGCGCGGCCATCAGGTAGTAGGTCAGGAACTGCCGTTTCCCGCTCGCCCGGCTCAGCTTGAAGAAGAGGTCCTTGAAGCCCACCAGGCAGCCGGCGCCGGCCTTGCCCATGAGGTCGAGGACGCGCGTAACGGTGTGCTCGGGCGCGATCTTCATCTGGCCGGACACGTGGTGCTCCACGATCTCCTTCAGGTAGCGCTCCCCTGACTCGGTATCCGCCATGACCAGGTCGTGGCGGATGCCCGAGGCGACGAAGACGTGCTTCACCCCCGGGATCCTGCGGAGCTCGCTGAGCAGCTCTATCTGGGCGCGGTGGCCGGTCTTCAGGGTCGAGCACACGCCCGGCCGGAGGCACTGCCTGTCCCTGCAGGAGAAGGGGGCTCCTTTCCTGCCGCACGTGTATCCGTACATGTTGGCCGTGGGACCTCCCACGTCCGGGATGACCCCCCTGAACTCCGGGTGCCGGGTGAGCCTCCTTGCCTCCTCCACGATGGAGCCCATCGACCGGGACACGACGCCGCGGCCCTGGTGCACGGCTATGGAGCAGAAGTTGCAGCCCCCGAAGCAGCCCCGGTGGGTGGTGATGGAGAACCGGATGGTGTCCAGGGCGCGCACGTCCCCCTGCTGCCGGTGGAAGGGGTGCAGGTCCCGTTCGTAGTCGAGGGCGTGGACTTGATCGAGCTCTGCGGTGGTCAGGGCGGGCTGGGGAGGGTTCTGCACGAGCCAGCGGTCTCCGTGGCGCTGGCAGAGGGGGGTGTCCCCGCCTGCGCTGTGCTCGCAGAAGAGCCTGAACATCTCCATGAAGGCCTTCCTGTCGGCCGCGACCTCCTCGAAGGACGACAGCTCGATGCAGGAAGCGGGCTTTTCCCCGGCGATGCGGCAGACGCCCCGGACGTCCGAAAAGTCCCTGCCCGAGGAGAGGCGCTCGGCGAGCTCGAGCACCGCCTTCTCCCCCATGCCGTAGACGATGGCGTCGGCCTTGGCGTCGAAGAGGATCGATCTGCGGATGGAGTTCGACCAGAAGTCGTAGTGGGCGACCCTCCTCAGGCTCGCCTCGATGCCGCCCAGCACGATGGGCACGGTGTCCTTGAAGAAGCGCCTGATGAGGTTCGTGTAGGCGATCGCCGCCCGGTCGGGCCGCCGGTCGTTCCGGCCGCCTGGGGTGTAGTCGTCGCTCTTGCGGTGCTTGAAGGAGGGGGTGTGGTTGGCCACCATGGAGTCGATGCTGCCCGCGCTCACGCCCCAGAAGAGCCTGGGCTCGCCGAATCGGGCGATGTCGTCCTTCGAGCCCGTGTCCGGTTGGGCCACGATACCCACCCGAAAGCCGGCGTCCATGAGCACGTGCCCGATCACGGAAATGCCCATGGAGGGATGGTCGATGTAGCTGTCGCCGGTGACCAGGACCACGTCGGGGCGGTCCCATCCCAGGGCTTCCATCTCGGCTCGTGTCGCGGGTATGAACATGGCAGACAGCAGCATAGTGCATTCACGCATGCCGTGCAACGCCATATGTCTTTCCTGACCGACCAGGGGGGATCCTGAGCCGTCCCCGCGAACGGCTCCCTGCAGGTGCCTGGAAATTTGCGCAAGAGAAATATTACTTCTTGCCTTTTTCGCCTCCTGCCGACATAGAGGTGATACCAGGGCGGGGCAGGTCGTGCCGGCGCCCGGGACTATCCTGGGGGAAAGGTGTGAGGGGGCAGATGAGCATTCCGTACCGTGCGCACGTGAACAGGGCCCTGCTCGTGCTCGTCCTCTGGGTCGCGGCCGGGTGTGCGACCATGCCAGAGAGGATCACGGTGAGCGTATCGCCCTTCGACGGAGCCCGGGAGACCGCCCTCGAGCCTGCGCCGGTATGCAGCCGGAAGTCCGGCCAGGCCTGCCCCATCAGGATGGGCCTCTACAAGCGTTCGACCATGAGCGACGAGAGCGTCATTCTCATCGTGGTGGCGGAGACCTCGAGCCCCATAGCCGACGGGGAGTCCCTTCTCTTCCGGGTGAACGGCCGGGTGAGGGGATTCGCCTCCATCGACCGGAGCACGAGGTATTCCATCGGCACGGGCCCCCACACCGCGGGCAGCTCCCCCTGCCGGACCCGGCACTGCTCGGTGCGGAGGTACCTGGTGGACAGGGCCTTCCTGAAGGAGCTCGTCGCCGCGCCGGGGGCATCGGTGCGGGTCCTCCTCAAGAGCGGCTCCGTGGACGGAACGCTTTCCGATAACGACCCGGAGCTCGCCCTCCCGAGCTTCAGGGAGTTCTACACCGCCGTGTTCGGGCACATGTGAGGCAGGTCCCGTCTTCCCCTGGTCTGTCCCTGCCCCAAGCTCCCTGGGGCGTTGATTCTTTCCCTGTAATACGCTAGGGTTACCAGCACACGGGTGACCACATCCATGAAGAGACGGGCAGGGCTTCTGACATGCATCCTGGTGCTTCTCGCCACCGCGGCTTCGACCGCAGGCACCGAGCTCCTGCCAGCATCCCCCGGCTGCAGCCAGATCGTCAGGCACACCGCCTACACCCTCTGCTACGACGAGGAACACGAGCAGGCCGCCTGGGCCATGTACGCGCTCACCAGGGAGATGCTCGGGCTCCCGGGCAAGAGGAGCGACGACTTCAGGCCCGACCCCCTGGTGAAAACCGGCTCGGCGCGGCCGGCCGACTACCGGCGGAGCGGCTACGACAGGGGCCACCTCGTGCCCGCGAACGACATGAAGATCTCGCGCCGGAGCATGAGCGAAACCTTTTACATGAGCAACATGTCGCCCCAGAAGCCGGAGTTCAACCGGGGCATCTGGAAGAGCCTCGAGGAGATGGTGAGGGAGTGGGCGCGGGAGAACGGCGAGATCCACGTGGTCACGGGGCCCGTGCTCGCCGACGGGGGCTTCAGCACCATAGGCAGGAACAGGGTCTCCGTGCCCGCGCGGTTCTACAAGGTGATCCTCGACTACCGGGAGCCCGAGCTCAAGGCCATCGCCTTCATCATCCCCAATGCCGGTTCGGAGCAGCCCCTGCAGGCCTTTGCCATGACCGTGGACCAGGCCGAGGAGGAGACGGCCATCGACTTCTTCCCCGACCTCCCGGACGACGTCGAGGAGGCCCTCGAGTCGAAGCTCGAGCTCGATCGATGGTTCGGCTGCGGGGCGCTTTCCGCCAAGTCCGAGTCTGAAAAGGCCGCACCACCGGATAAGTAGCCGGCTCAAGGTTTCTTCCCATCCTCATCGGGGTCGAAGTGTCTGGAAAGAACTCGTGTTGTACCCGGCCCTTCAAAAAAGTCATTATAGCAAAAAAGGGGGGGGAAGGTGTGGCGCCTCGCATTCTGATCATTGACGATGACGACGGGGTGAGGGAGGTTCTCCGGCTCATGCTGGAAGGCGACGGCTACGAGGTCGAGTCCGTTTCCAACGGGTACGACGGCGTGGACCGCTTCCGGCGGAACGGCGCCGACCTCGTGATCACGGACATCGTGATGGAAGGCATGGACGGCGTGGAAACCATCATGGAGCTGAGGCTCATCTCGCCTTCTGTGAAGATCATCGCCATCTCCGGCGGCGATCAGGTTGCCCCCGGCTACTACCTGAGCATGATCAAGAACTTCGACACGGTCTACGAGATGGAGAAGCCCATCCGGCGCGAAGACCTGATCTTCGCGGTCAGGACCATCCTGTAGCACCCCTGCATCCAGGCCCGGGACGTCCGCGGGCCTGGGCTTTCAGAAGCTTCCTCTTATAATGGAGTGTAGCGATCCTGCTTCACTGATCAGGCATACGCCTCTTCGGATCTCGCACGACCCCTGGCCGGTATCCGGTTCAGTGTCCCCTGTGCCTGGTCGGTAACCAGCCTTCTGCGGTGATCTTTTCATGGCATGCGTGGAATCCTCGGGGATGGAGGCTGAAGGCATGATACACGTCCGAACCGGTACGGCATGGAGGCCCGGGTTGCTGCCCGGTCTTCCCGTGATGATGGCGGCCCTCCTGTGCTGCCTCCTGCCCGGGTGCCTGGGCGACGGGGCAGGGCAGCGCCCACGGGTCGCGGTCCTGGCGGATGAAGGGGCTCCTCCCCCGGCCTCTTCCAGCGTCCCGGAAGGGCTCGAGGCCCGGCTCACCGGCAGGAACACGGTCACCCTCTCCTGGAAGGACGAGTTTCGGGACGCCAGGGGCTACATCATAGAGCGCTCCAGCGGGCAGGAGTTCATGGAGATCGCCCGGGTCGAGCGCGGCACGGTCAGGTTCAACGACACCAGGCTCGAGCCCTCGACAGCCTATTCCTACCGCATCCGGGCATACAGCTCCGCCGGGGCGTCCGGATACTCGCGGGCCGCGCACGTCAGGACCACCTCGCGGTGCGGGCCCATCATCGTGGATCACGGCTGCACGGACCTCCAGGCCGTCCCGGTGCGCTGGATCAAGGAGGCCAAGAGGACGCTGCACATCCTCTACGGACGTTCCGAGATCGGAAGACAGGTCACCTGCGGCATGGCGGGCCTGGCAGCCTTCCGGGGCAGCCTCTACGCAGTAGGGAGGTGGGAGGACGCCCTCGACCTCAGGGAAGGATCCTTCACCCGCGCCAGGGACCTGGCCAGCCCGGACGGCAGGGCCTGGGCCGATTCCACGCGCAGGTACCTGAAGAAGCACCCCGAGGTGAACGTGGTGGCCTGGTCGTGGGGCGCGTCCTTCCCGGCGGCCGGCGGGGTGGAGGACTACCTGAGCCTCATGGAGGGGCTCGAGGAGGAGTTCCCGGAGGTCATGTTCGTGTACATGACCGCGCCCCTGGACGGGTCAGGCCTCGAGGACGGCCTCCACCGGGCCAACGGCCAGATCAGAGACTTCTGCCTCTCGAGGGGCAAGATCCTCTACGACTTCGCCGACATCGAGAGCTACGACCCGGACGGCGCGTACTTCGGCGACAAGCGCGGAAACACGGGCTGCGACTACGACAGCGACATGGACGGCAGGCTGGATGCCAACTGGGCCGCCCGGTGGCAGGAGGACCACACCGAGGGGGAGGACTGGTTCGCCTGCGAGAGCCCGCTCACGCAGCCGCTCAACGCAAACCTCAAGGCCTATGCTGCATGGTGGCTCTGGGCACGGCTCGCCGGGTGGGACGGAGGATGACCGGCTAGCCGGAGTTCCCGTTCAGGTACTGCTTGATCTTCCTGCGGATGGAGTCCGGGAGCCGGATGCCCACGGCGTTGAGCCGGGACTCGTACTTCTTGAACGACATCATGTGCGGGGTGGTGGAGGAGAAGATCTTGAAGTACGACTGCACGCTGCCCTCGAGCTCCTTGCGGAACAGGATGTCCTGGTTGAGGAGGTCCTCGGTGGGCGCGATGACCCGGTAGTTCACCGGCCGGCAGATGGCGCGGTACGCCACGAACCGCTGCGTCATCTCGCACTCGTAGTTCTTCTCGAGGATGCACTTCTCCACCTGGTTGAGGTTGATGCAGTCTATGATCTGGTACTCGAACCGGTTCTTGAGCACGGACTTGATCATCTCGCTGGCCTTCTTCAGGGTGGGGCAATCGTCCACCTCGACCGCGCAGCTCTCGCCGCACCGCAGGTAGAGCACGAAGTCGATGTCGGAGCCTTTCGAAGAGAGCCCCATGTTCACCGACCCCACCACGTCCATGGCGATCTGGGCCTCGACCTTGCCCTCGAGCAGGTGAGCCACCTCCTCGAGGATGTCGATGCGGTCTTCGGTCTCCGGGGTCTGGAAGGCCCGGAAGAACTTCTTGATCTCGTTGAAGAGCTCGATCTCCGGGATGTGGGAGAACTTCTCCACCGTGGTGTCGTAGTTCCTCCTGGCGACGAGCGCGTTGTAGCGGTCGGCGTCGATGATCTCCTCGATCCACGCGCCGTCCCTGCGGTAGTAGTCGGCCACGTCGAAGATCTTCTCGCCCGCGATCTTCCGGAAGATGACCTTCTGCACCTCCCGGCCGTCGAGCTCGATCTGGTAGAAGAACCCTCCCTCCGTGACCTCCCCCGTTGTCTGGGTCACCTCGCCGAAGTTCGAGGGGTTGAGGAAGAGGGTGCCCCCCAGGTGCTTGACGCCCCAGGCGTCGTGGGCGTGGCCCGTGAGGCACAGCATGACGTCGTTGTTGTCGCAGTAGGCCCGCAGCGACGGCGAGCCGAAGGGGCCGCCGTAGGACGTGCGGTCGTTCACGCCGTAGGCCGGCTGGTGGGCCACGATGATGTCGGGCTTGACCGCGCGGAAGAATCGGTACATCTCGTTGTGCTTCTCGTTGATGCCGATGCCGGCCTTGTAGTTCACGATGTAGCGCTCGGGTATGCCCGAGGTCCACACGTCAGCGCCGCCGTAGCCGCAGATCTTGAGGGTGTCGAGGAGGAACCAGTGGAGGTGCAGGTCGGTGTCGTGGAGCGAGGTGTACTTGAGGTCCATGTCGTAGTTGCCCGGCAGGCAGAGGATCCTCGACTTGGGCTTGACGAAGAAGGTGTTCTTGAGCACCTTGTACTTCTGCTGCATGACCCTGCGGGCCCGGATGGTGAGCTGCTGGTACCGCGTGCCCTTTTCCTCGATCTCCTCGGACACGCCAGGGTCTTCCAGCAGGTCGTCCACGAAGTCCTCGATGAGCATGTGCTCCGCGCCCATCTTCCTGCGGAGCCCGTGGAAATACGACTGGAGCTCGTGGTACCTGATGGAGGTGCCCATGTTGTAGAAGGGCATGTCGATGAGGTCGCCGGCGATGACGTACACGTCGGCCACGGTCTCGGCGAGCAGGTTTTTCACCTTCTCGAAATCCCCATGGATGTCGGTTGCGTAGACGATCTTCATTGCCGGAGGTATCGGCTCTGCCGTGTGAGAAATGAAATGCCCCGGCCATGCCGCCGCGCCGGGCCGCTTGACGCCTGCTCAGTGCACATGAGGAGCACTTACCACAGCCTGGGTGAGAAACCAACCCGATTCTGCCCCTGTCCCTTAAGGCAGGGGAAGTACTGTTCAGGTCTCTTTCTCCAATGGGGGCGGACCGGGGGCAGATCCCGGCCCGCGGATCAGTAGTACCACCAGGGATACCTCAGCGGGGAGTAGGGGTAATAGGAGGGATAGGGGTAATAGGGGTAATAGACGTACACGGGCCGGGGCGACCAGAGGTAGTACTCTTCGATGGCAACCACCGGGTAGGTGTACGTGAAGTCGCCGATGCGTCCCGTCTCCGTGCCCGTGATGCGGCCCACGATGGTGATGGACCTGCCGTCGTCGAAGACCGAGGGGTCGAGGAACCCTTTCTGCCTGGCGAGGAACCTGCCCCGGGACAGGGCCCCCTCTCTTGGACGCTTCTGGGAGTCCAGCGGCCGCTCGGATATCTCCACGCTGGTATGGCCCTCCTGCGGCTTCGTGTTCACGATCATGCCGCCCCAGAGCACGAGGGCGTTCCCGTATGCCTCGGGCTTGCTCAGCACCTTGTCGACGGTGATGGACTGATCCGCCTTCCTGCTCAGCTCGCTCCTGATGGGGCCCGCGCATCCGGCCGCGAGGACGGTGGAGGCCAGGAAAGCTGCGACCAGGAGATAACGTGACGTCTTCATGAGTAACCCTCCTTTGCGGAGACATCCATGGGGAACCATGATGCGGCCCGCACGTCCCGATTCAAGGACGCCGTGCCGCTCACCGGTAGGTGAGGATGGGCCAGCCCCGTTTCCGAGCCTCCCTCCTGAGCGTGTGCGTGGGCTCGACCGCGTGGGGGTTGCCCACCATCTCCAGGAAGAAGAGGTCCGAATGATGGTCGCCGTAGGCATAGGAGTGACCGAGGTCCAGGTCCAGCTCCCGGGAGATCGCAAGGGCCGCGTGCTTCTTGTTGATGCCCGAGCACACGAAGCCGTCGGGCGTCCCGGTGAGCAGCCCGGAGCTGCCCACCTTGAGGTCCGTGCAGACCAGGTGGTGGAAGCCCAGGTCCTGGACAACGGGCTTCAGGAGGTAGCGCACCCCGGCGGAGATCATGATGAGGACGTGGCCCAGCTCCCTGTGGGCCTTTACCCTCGAGACGATGTTGGGTGCGAGGTGGGGCTTGATCACCTCCTCGTAATAGGCCCCGGCGCCCTGCTCGAAGGGGGCGAGGTCCCTTCCCCGGTAGTAGGAGAGGAGGAACCGGGCCATCAGGGTCTCGGAGATGAGGTCTTTCTGGTAGAACCAGTTGGCGAAGGCGACCTTCAGGACATAGGGCAGGGAGACCTGTCCTCTGTCCCAGAGGTAGCGGATGCCGAGCTTCGGGCTGTTCTCGTCGAGCAGGGTCCTGTCGAAATCGAAGAATGCGCCTATGGGCCTTGTCCCCATGTGATTCCCTTTCAGCTTTGTCCCGCATATAGTATACTAATAGCGGTTCTGCGGGCAATGCTCCAGCATGGGGGCATGCCCCGGAACGATCCGACACGAGGGAGGAAGGATGCCATGAAGAGCGCCCGGGCAGCGATGCTCATGCTGGCGGCCCTGTGCCTGCTGGCTGCCCCCCTGCCCGCAGCCGACCGTAAGGGGTGCGTCAAGGGAAACTGCGTCAACGGGACGGGCACCCTCATCTTCGAGGACGGATCGAGGTACGTGGGCGCCTTCAAGGCCGGCAAGCCCGACGGCAGGGGGACCCTGACCTACCGGGACGGCAGGGTCTACTCGGGCGGGTTCAAGAACGGCAGGCGCACGGGGAAGGGCAGGTACACCCACCCCGACGGCCGAACCTACGAAGGCGGATTCATAGACGACCGGCTGGAAGGCTACGGCGTGTTCACCTCCACAGACGGCGCGGTCTACCGGGGCATGTTCAAGGACAACAAGTGGAACGGCCGCGGCGAGGTGGTCTTCCCGGACGGGAAGAAGTACACAGGCGGGTTCAAAAACGGCATGCGCCACGGCAGGGGCGCCTTCACCTGGGAGGACGGCCGGGTCTACGAAGGCGCCTACGTGGACGGCAGGATGGAGGGGAAAGGCGTCTACCGCTACCCGGACGGCGCCTTCTACTCCGGAGAGATGAAGAACGACGCCTTCAACGGCACCGGCGCCTTCACGTACCCGGACGGGCGCGTGTACAGAGGCCTGTTCAAGGACGGCGCCCCCCACGGCACGGGGGTCATGACCCACCCCGACGGGAGGGAGGAGAAGGTCGAGTTCTACAAGGGCGAGCTGGTGGAAGGCCCGGGGGGACAGCCCTGAGCCCGCTTGTGTGCGGCCGCGCGGGACCGGCTTGTCCCATCTAGTGCTTGGCAGAGTCGATGCGGGCGCCGGACTTCCCGTCATCCAGGGTGATGATGCCCTCCCTCAACGCGAAGAGGGTGAGCTCCGCCACGCTGCTTACGCCGAGCTTCTGCATGATCCCCTGCCGGTGGGCGGATACCGTCTTGACGCTCACCTTGAGGCGCTGGGCAATGGCGTTCGTCCTGAACCCCTCGGCGATGAGCTGGAGCACCTCCCGCTCCCTGGCCGTGAGCAGGTCAGCCGGGCATGCCTCGCTGGCGCTCAAGAGGTGGGCATAATCGTTCATCGCTGTGTCCACGATCTTCGGGCTCATGACGATCCTGCCCTTCATGACGTCGCGGACCGCCCCGACGATGTCTTCCGAGGCGCAGCTCTTGAGCAGATACCCGGATACCCCTGCCTTGAGCATGCCCGCCACGGAGCGGCGGTCGCACTGCGTGGTCAGGGCGATGATCTTCGTGCGGGGGGACTCCTCGTGGATCTGCCTGGCTGCATCGATGCCGTTGAGGCCCGGCATGCTCACGTCCATGATCACCACGGCCGGGGAGAGCTTCCGCACGAGCTCCACCGCGGTCCTGCCGTTTCCCGCATCCCCCACCACGACCATCTCGCGGGTCTTTTCCAGCAGGGCCTTGATGCCTTCACGGACGATCTTGTGACTGTCGGCAACAAGTATTCTGACCGCCATGACTCCTCCTCATTGCAAGTGCTGCTTAAGAACAGAGATACTGCGTCTGTCTTCCTGACCCGGCTGCCATCTCGCGGGAGTGCAGGCTTCCTTCCCTGGCATGCCTGATGTGCGGATGAATTCGTGCTGTCTCCCGAACGGTGCGTCAACCCTTCATAGCATCATGGAACAGGTGGGATCGTCCTCACCAGTGCACTGCAATACAATATTTGGTTTTATAATATAATTGTAATATAAATTGCAATACATGATTTCCCGGAATTGCTGTGGTATAAAATAACCATGATGTGCATGAGTCCTCGAGGAGAGGCGCTTCTCCTCTCCATCACATACCCGTGAAAGGATACCGAGATGACGAAGGGGATCTTGGCAAGGAAACGGATCGTCCAGGGGTTCGCGGCGCTCGCATGCCTGCTTCTGCTCTCCGCCGTCCTGCATGCGGCGGAGGGCACCTGCATCGAGGGCGACTGCGTTGCAGGCTCGGGTACCTACGTGTACCCGGACGGGTCCAAATTCATCGGGCAGTTCAAGGACGGTCTGCCCGAGGGTCAGGGCAGGCTCTACTACTCGGACGGGAGCTTCTACTCCGGCACCTTCCAGAAGGGCAGGAAGAACGGCAGGGGAAAGTTCTCCTGCCCGGACGGCCGGACCTATGAAGGCGGATTCAAGGACGACAAGCTCTGGGGCAAGGGCACGTACAAATACCGGGACGGTATGGTGTACCGGGGAGACTTCAAGGACGACAAGTGGGAGGGCTTCGGAGAGCTGACCTTCCCGGACGGCAGGAGATATGAAGGCCAGTTCCAGGACAACAAGAGGCACGGCACGGGCAGGTTCACCTGGAAGGACGGCCAGGTCTACGAGGGCGGGTACGTCAACGACAGGATGCAGGGCGCGGGCAAGCTCACCTTCACCGACTCCTCCAGGTTCGAGGGAGAGTTCAAGGACAACTCCTACGACGGCCCGGGCACGTTCTTCTACGCCGACGGCAAGGTCCTCGCCGGCACCTTCAAAGAGGGGTACCTCGACGGCAAGGTCGTCATCACCTACCCGGACGGCCGCACGGAAGAGGCCGTGTACAGGAGGGGTGAGAGAGTCGTTCAGGAAGAAGAACAGTGAAGGCGAAGGCGAGGAAGACGAGAGAAGCCGACATGACCGGCGCGCGTCAGGGGGGAACGGATGTACCGCCTCCCTGGACAGATTCATAAGCGGATACGCGGCTCAGGGGCTGGGCAGGTTTACGGAGGGCTGCCCACCTGACGTGTCTGCAATCATACGACCCCGGAGGTGAGCATCGCGTCGGCGACCTTGAGGAAGCCCGCTATATTGGCGCCGGTGGCATAGTCGCCCTTTTTGCCGTAGGCCTCGGATGCCTGGAGGCAGGTCTTGTGGATTCCCTTCATGATGTGGCGGAGCCGGGCATCCGCTTCCTGCCGCGACCAGGACGGCCGCATGCCGTTCCGGCTCATCTCCAGGCCGGACATGGCCGCGCCGCCCGCGTTGGCCGCCTTGCCCGGGCCGTACAGCGCGTAGTATTCCTGGTAGATCCTGACGGCTTCCGGCGTGGAGGGCATGTTCGCGCCCTCGGCTATGCAGACGCAGCCGTTCTTCATGAGGGCCTCGGCATGGGCCCCCTCGATCTCGTTCTGGGTCGCGCAGGGCAGGGCCACGTCGACCTTGATGCCCTCGCTCCTGATCACGTCCCAGATGTTCTCGCCCACGAAGCACTCGGCTCCGGGGTATGTGTCGGCGTATTCGCTGAGCCTGCCGCGCTTTATGTTCTTGAGGTCCATGACGTAGGCGCACTTCTCGCTGTCGATGCCTTCTTCGTCGATGATGGTCGAGCTCGAGTCGCACAGGGAGATGACCTTGCCGCCCAGCTCGTTGACCTTCTCCACCGCGCACTGGGCCACCTTGCCCGAGCCGCTCACGGCAACGGTCTTGTCCTTGAAGTCCAGCCCGCGGGTGGCGAGCATCTCGGCGGCGAAGTACACGCAGCCGTAGCCGGTCGCTTTCTGACGGATCGGGCTTCCTCCGTTGGACAGGGCCTTGCCCGTGAGGAACCCGGCGTTCCCGGCCCTGAGCTTTCTGCAGTAGCCGTACATGTAGTCGATCTCGCGGTCTCCCACCCCGAGACCGCCTGTGAGCACTTCCATATCGGCGTCCACATGGCACAGGAGCTCGCGTATGAAGGCCTGGCAGAAGCGCATCACTTCCATGTCGGACTTGCCTTTCGGATCGAAGTCGGACCCGCCCTTCGCCCCGCCCATGGGCAGCGCGGTCAGGGAATTCTTGAACGTCTGCTCGAAACCGAGGCACTTCAGGACCCCCAGGTTGACCGAGGGATGGAAGCGCAGGCCGCCCTTGTAGGGGCCGATCATGTTGCTGAACTGCACCCTGAAGCCGCGGTTGATCCGCACCTCCCCCCTGTCGTCCACCCAGGGGACGGTGAACATGATCACCCTGTCCGGCTCGACGATGCGGTCATAGATCTTCGCCTTCAGGAACTCGGGATGCCTTTTCGCCACTGCGCGAAGGCTCCCGAAAACCCCTTCGACCGCCTGGTGGAACTCGAACTCGTAGGGATCTCGACGCTTTACCTTTTCGATGACCCCTTCAATCGACGACATGATCTTCCGCTCCCCCATACCCCGAAGGTCATATGTTCAGGATCCTGTTCGCCTCTTCTTCGTCCGTGTCCATGATGTACTGGATGCCGCTGACCTGCGAGGCCTCCCGGGTAAGCGACGCGAGATCGTTCCTGCTCATGTGCTCGAGGGAGAACTTCCTGCTCCCTGCCATAAGCTGTCTCAACCCCTGGGCAAGCCTTTCATAGTAGGTGTAGAGCCCGATGGCGCCGGTGGGCAGCTTCTCGAATTCCTTGTCCCCCAGCTCATGGCGCAGCTCGCTTGCGGTCACGAAGATCTCGTCCTTCGAATTGCCGAAGCGCTCGATGTACACCGGGACCTGCTGGGCGTCGATGGTCTGGCCTATGGTCTTTCCGACCATGGCCGCCGCTATGGGGGCCCGGGCCATTCCCACCATCTTCACGAAGGGCGCGCCCATGGCAAGGGCCTTGAATATCTGGTCCTCGAAGGTGAACCCGCCGTTGACCGCGATGGCCGGCAGGTATTTTTTCCTGGCAGCCAGCTTTTTCGCGTACTGATACACAAGTGAATGCAGCTCAACCGGAGGCACGCCCCACTCGTTCATCATCCGCCACGGGCTCATGCCCGTACCGCCGCCGGCGCCGTCCACGGTGAGCAGATCGATCTTGTATTTCGATGAGAAGGCGACGGCCCTGGCCAGGTCTGCAGGACGGTACGCACCCGTCTTGAGGAACACGTATTTCGCGCCCGCCTTGCGGAGCCCTTCGACGGTCGCGGCGAAAGACTCCTCGGTCACCATGCCGACCCGCGAGTGCCTCTCGAACTCCTTGAACGTGCCCCGTTCAAAGGCCTTGATCACCGCGGGGTCGGTCGGGTTCGGCAGCACGATGTAGCCCCGCTCGTGGAGCATCTGCGCCTTTTTCAGATCCTTGATCTTGACCTCGCCGCCGATGTCTTTCGCCCCCTGGCCCCATTTGAGCTCCACGCACTCGACCCCGAGCTGCTCGACGGCGTATTCCTGCACCTTCAGGCGGCCGTCTTCAACGTTGGCCTGCACGATGATCGCGCCGTAGCCGTCGCGCTGATGGTCCTTGTAGAGCTTTACCCGCCGCTTCAGATCCACGGTGTCCATGATCTTCCCGTTCTTGAACTTGGCCTCGGGGTCCATGCCCACCACGTTCTCCCCGATGGTCAGGCCGGTGCCTGCCAGGGCCGAGCCGATGGCCAGGCCTTCCCAGTTGTTTTTTGCGATGTTGGTGGACCCGATGCCTGAGATGAGCCAGGGAAGCCGGAACTTTATCCCCTTGTCGTGGCCGATGGCCACCTCGAGGTTGACGGCCGGGAAGATGGCCTTGTCGCTGTCGGCTTCGATGCCGTGCGCTCCGGCAGCCGTTCCCATGATGTTGAAATGCGAATAGTCGACAGGGTATCTCTTCTCGCCGGCGCAGGTGATCACGCCGAAAGGCTGAGGGTATATGACTTCATGGCCGCGATAGGCGGATTTGCCGATTTCGCACATGCCGATGCAGCCGTCGATGCAGGTGACGCACATGCCGGACGTGGAGGTGATCGACTCCTCGGTCCTGTTCTTGGTAAGGGTTGCGCTCGAAGTGTTTATCCTTGAATATGACATGTATCGTGCTCCTTTCTGGATTTGGTCATTTCTTCATTTCACACGCCACGCAGGGTGACATGTAACACATCATGTCGTGGAACTGCTCCTTCTCGACGCAGGGCGGGCTCAGGTTCGCGCAGCCGCCGCATATGGCCCTGTCCCGCTCCATGTAGGTGCAGCGGGCCTGGCAGGCGGGACAGACCTCCATGCATCCCCCGCACAACCGGCATACGTCGGAACGCACGTCGAAGGGGGTGCCGAGGCTCCTGTCCTTCCCCCGGCCCCTGAACCCGATGGCGCCTGCCATCATCTGCTCCCTGCACATCCTCACGCACAACCCGCAGAGGATGCAGTCCTCGTGCTCCTGCCTGAACCGCTGCTGCCGGACGTGGTGCCTCGACGCGATGTCCTGGATGATCTTCGACTGCGGGCACGACGCGAGCAGCAGCTCGATGATCATCTTTCTCGCCCTGACGACGCGCTCCGAGGCGGTCCGGACCTTGAGCCCCTCCTCGGCGGGATAGGTGCAGGAAGAGACGAGCCGGGCACCGGGGCCTTCCCCGATCTCCACCACGCAGAGCCTGCACGCCCCGTAGGGTGAGAGCCCGTCTTTATGGCAGAGCGTAGGTATGGGAAAGCCGAGAAACCGTGCGGCCTCGAGGACCGTTGTTCCTTTCTCCACTGATACGGACAAGCCGTTGATCGTAAGGTTAATCATGCTGTGCTCCTGCAGTTGCGGCACGGGCCGCTGTTTCTTCCGAACGGGTGGCCGTGAATTCCAGATCGCATCTCAGGCAGCGCCTGCACTCCGACCGTGCCTGATCTTCGGGCAAGGCCATCTCGATTTCATGGAAGTTCTTGACCCGGGCCGAGGGCGGCAGTGACGGCGGTACTGCGCGGGCCGCCGTCTGCTCGCTCGATTCTTCGATCACAGCGGGCTCGATGTAGGTGCTGGGAAGTTTCGGCACAGCCGGCTTCGTGAGCTCCTGCCCGCTCAGGTACCGGTCGATGCTCTCCGCGGCTTTCTTCCCTGCCGCAATGGCGTCGATGACGGTATTGGGACCGGTCACCAGGTCGCCGCCCGCGAAAACCCCCTTGAGGCTCGTTTCAAAGGTTTTGGTATCGACCTTTACCCTGCCTCCCTTGTCCACCTCCAGGCCCATTGAAGCGAGGAACTCGCTCTTGGGCTTTTCGCCGATGGCCACAACAAGGGTGTCCAGGTCCACTCTGAACTCGCTTCCCGGCACCGGGACAGGGGTGCGTCTGCCCGAGGCGTCCACTTCGCCGAGCCGGTTCCTGATGCACTCGATTCCGACGAGGCGGCCTTCCCTGGCATAGATCTTTATGGGCGACACGAGGGTCTCCAGCTCGACGCCTTCCCGGACGGCCGCTTCGATCTCCTCCTTGCGCACATGTATCTTGACCGGCGAGATGAGGGTTTCGATCCGGACGCCCTCCTCGAGGGCCGCCTCGATCTCCTCTTCATAGGCGGGCATCTCGTCGCGGGTGCGCCGGTAGAAGAGGGACACGGCCGTGACGTCCTTCTGCCGCAGCGCTACACGCGCGGCGTCCACCGCCGAGTTTCCCCCGCCGATGATGCCTACGTGGCCCCGCGCAAGCTCGATGCCCTTCATGTTGAAGGCCTTCAGGAATTCGATGGAAGGGAAGATCCCTTCAATGTCTTCGTTCTCGAGGTCGAGGCGCCAGCTTTCGTGGGCGCCCATGGACAGGAAGACCGCCTTGAACTTTTTCTTGAACAGGTCCTTGAGGGTCATGTCCTTCCCTAAAGACCTGCCGTATTCGATGGTGATGTTTTCGTTCATGAGGCTTTCGATTTCCTTCTCCACGATGTCCTTGGGCAGCCGGTACGTAGGCAGCGAGCATGTCAGCATGCCTCCTGGCCTGTCCTCCGCCTCGAATACGGTGACGCGGTATCCCTTGAGGGAAAGGCCGTGAGCCGCGGTGATGCCTGCCGGACCGGCGCCGATGACCGCCACCTTTTCCTTCTTCCTTTTCGCCTGTACGGGCTTGTACACGGAAGGATCGACCCTGTCGGTCACGAACCGCTTCAGGGCCCGGATCGCCACTGCCTCGCCGCCGCTTGCGCCGAGGCTGCAGCGGCTCTCGCACTTGCGGTCGCACACCCGGGCGCTGACGGCCGGGAACGGATTGGCGGAGCGTATCGCCTGGTAGGCCCCCTCGTAATCGCCCTTTTCCACCAGCACCACGTAGCGCCACGGCTCCGTATCCACCGGGCATGCAGCCTGGCACGGGGCGCCGGTGAGCTCTTTGCAGACAAAGGCGTCGCAGCGCCTGTCGTGGATGTGCCGCTCGTATTCCTCGCGGAAATAGCGCAGCGTGCTCAGCACGGGGTTCGGAGCGGACTGGCCGAGCGCGCACATGGTGGTGTCCTTGACGGTCAGGGCGAGCTCTTCGAGCAGGGTCAGGTGTTCCGGGGTCCCTCTGCCGAGCGTGATGTCCTCGAGGAGCTCATGCATCCGCTGGGTCCCCTTGCGGCAGGTGAAGCACTTCCCGCAGGACTCGTCTTTCAGAAAGCTCATGAAGTATTTCGCGACGTCCACCATGCAGGTGTTCTGATCCATGACGATCATGCCGCCCGATCCCATGATGGAGCCCACCTTTGCCAGGCTGTCGTAATCGATGGGCAGGTTGAACATGGAAGCGGGGATGCAGCCGCCGGAAGGCCCTCCGGTCTGGATGGCCTTGATCTTCGCGTCGCCCACCGGGCCGCCGCCGATATCGTAGACGACCTTGCCGATGGGCGTGCCCAGCGGCACTTCCACCAGCCCGGTGTTCTTGATCTTGCCCACCAGGGAGAAGATCTTCGTCCCGGAGTTGTTTTCCGTGCCGATCTTCAGGTATGCAGAGGCGCCGTGGTTGATTATGTACGGGACGTTCGCCAGCGTCTCGACGTTGTTGATGCAGGTGGGGTGGCCGAACAGGCCTTTCTCTATCGGATAGGGCGGGCGCTGCCGCGGTTCGCCCATCTTTCCCTCGATGGATCTGATGAGCGCCGTCTCCTCTCCGCACACGAAGGCGCCTGCCCCATGGAATATCTCCATCTCGAAATCGAAGCCCTGGCCGAGGACGTTCTTTCCCAGGAGACCCATCCTGCGGGCTTCGGCGATGGCGATCGTCGCATGCTTGATCGCCAGGGGATACTCGGTGCGCACGTAAATGATCCCACGGTCGGCGCCGATGGCCAGCGCGGCGATGATCATCCCTTCGATGACCGCGTGGGGATTGCCTTCCAGCATGCTCCGGTCCATGTATGCGCCGGGGTCTCCCTCGTCGGCGTTGCAGATGATGTACTTCCTGCCGCTTGCACTCTTCGCCTTCCGCGCCAGCTCCCATTTCCTCCCGGTGAGGAAGCCTGCCCCGCCGCGTCCCCTCAGCTTCGACTCCAGGATCTCCCTGACGATCCATTCCCGGTCGGGTCTGCCAAGGGCCTTTTCCAGTGCCGCATACCCGCCCATCTTCAGGTAGTCGGTTATGCGTATGGGGTCCACGTGCCGGTTCTGGCCGAGGACGATCCTGGTCTGTCCCTTGAAGAAGGGGATCTCCTGCTCGGATACGCGCCTCACCGTGGAGCCGGGCTCCCGGTACAGGAGGTCTTCGACGATCTCTCCGTTTACGGCCGCGTCGATGATCCTCGGCACGTCGTCCATTTTGAGCTTCGGGTAGAGGTTGTTCCCCGGTTCGACGATGATGAACGGGTCCATCTCGCAGAAGCCCAGGCAGCCCGTGACCCTCAAGGAGAGCTTGCCGAGCAGGCCCTTCTCGAGTATCAGGCGCTTGATCGTGCGGATGAGGTCGTTCGAGCCGCTGGCCTGGCCGCCGGTCCCCCCGCAGATGACGATGCAGGGCTTCCCCGGGTCTCCGGCGGTTGACAACGAGAGGCGGTAGGCACTGAATTCGCTGACAGTCTGAAAAGTTTTCATCGTGTTTCCCTTCATCGATTCTCACGCAGATTGGTCTGATCGAGATTCAACAGGTGTCCCCGGCAGCCGGAGCGGGTGCATATCTCCCAGGAGCAGCCGTCGCCGACCAGCAGTGCGGCCATGGAAGCCCCGCACTCGGGGCAGCGGGAAAAGCTCGGGAGCTCGCCCATACAGTGCGGGCAGGAGATCGTGGCCAGGGCGTTCGCCGGGGCCTCGTGCTCCAGGGCGACGGCGTGGCTGCCGTAGAGGGAGGACAGACGCATCCAGCCCTTGTCGCCGTTGCACGAAAAGTCGAATCTCACCGAGGGGTGGCCGTCCATGAAGTGGTCAGGGTCCATGAGGCTCTTTCCGCACGAGGGGCAGGAGACGTTCAGGGGGAACATCCGGCCGTCGGCGTCCGCACCGGTGTTTTCCATGCCTTCCTTCATCATGGTGATGATCTCCTTTACCCTGCCTTTGCCCACGTGCGGGAAATACCTTCCGTCCGCCACCACGGTCGGCCCGAGGGCGCAGGCCCCGAGGCAGTTGACCGTCTCCAGGGACGTCTCGTTGTCAGGGGTGGTCTCACCAGGCCGTATTCCCAGCTCCTGCGAGAACTCGGTCACGATCTTCTGAGCCCCGCGCACGTGGCAGGCTGTGCCCATGCACACGGACACGCAGTGCCTGCCGCGCGGCTTCAGGCTGAAGGCTTTGTAAAAGGTGGCGACACCGTAGATATCGGTGAGGGAATGCCCGGTTTCACGGGCCACCAGCCTCAGGGCGTCCTCCGGCAGATAGGTGCATGCACGCTGGATCTCTTCGAGGATGGCTATGAGCGCCCCTTTGTTCTTGCCGTGCCGCCTGATGATCTCAAGAATGTCTTTCTCGTCCATGGGTCTCCCTTTCTCGCCGGGCGGGCTTTCCTTTCCCGGTCCGGGTTTCGTCACTCATATTCCCTGCAGTGCCACACGCCCGATTCCGGCCTGGGGAAGGTGCACCCCTTCCGGTGAGCGCAGTTGACGCACAGTCCCAGGCTGGCAGAGCCGGAAGGCAGGGTGCGGGGCCTGGGCTTCGCTTTTTTCCCTCCGGGAGCCGTGTTCCCGCTCTTCCGGACAGCCTCTGCAAAGCGGTATTCCTCACAGAAAAAGATCTCTTCGAGAGAGGGCTTTCTGATATTGCAGCCCGGCATGAACCTGCAGTTCGAACACAGGCCTCGAGTATCCTTCTGCATAGCGTCCCTCCTTTGTTTTCTCCTGAACAGCAAGGGGTGTGCCGGGGCCGGACAAGGCCGGTGCAGGAAGGGGAACCGGGCGGCGATTATTAAAAATAAATAGTTAAAACCAAGACTTGTTATGATGGGTATGCCGGTTTGGTAAGTACGTGCCCGGGCATCCGCCCTCGTGCAGGGTGGTGCCGATGGGTGGTGAGAAATTCACCGGTGGAGAGATTCTCCCCGGTCCGTCTCCGGCGGGGAGGCAGGGGTTACGTCTGTCCGAGCTTGTCTCTGAGGGTCTTGCGGTCTATGCCGAGGATCTGGGCCGCGCGGGACTTGTTGCCCTTCACGCTCGCCAGGACCCTGCGTATGTACGCGGTTTCCTCTTCGGCGAGCGACCTCAGCGGCCCGGCGTCGGACCCGGCCGAGAAGCGCATGATGGAGGGCAGGTCGGGGACCTCGACGGTTTTCGAGTCCACCATGATGACGAGCCGCTGGATCAGGTTTTCCAGCTCCCGGATGTTCCCCGGCCAGGAGTAGCTCATGAAGACGCCGAGGACCTCGTCGGAAAAGGACGGGACCGGCTTTCCCAGCTCGTCAGCGAACTTCCCCGCGAAATGGGATATGAGCAGCGGAATGTCGTCCCTCCGTTCACGCAGGGGCGGCACCTTTATGTTGATGACGTTGAGCCTGAAATAGAGGTCTTCCCGGAAGGCGCCGTTCTTCACCATGGTCTGCAGGTCCTTGTTGCTGGACGCAACCACCCGCACATCGATCTCCTGGGGCCTTCTCGCGCCGACCATGCACACCTGCTTGTCCTGGAGCACCCTGAGAAGCTTTACCTGCATGGCCGGGCTCGTCTCGCTCACCTCGTCGAGGAAGATCGTCCCCTTGTCCGCGGTCTGGAAAAAGCCTGCACGGGATTCCGTCGCCCCGGTAAAGGCCCCCTTTACGTACCCGAACAGCTCGCTTTCCAGCAGCTTTTCCGGTATGGCCCCGCAATTGACCGGGACAAAGGGCGAAGAGGCGCGCCTGCTGTGGTAGTGGATGGCCCGGGTGACCAGTTCCTTGCCGGTCCCGCTTTCGCCGAGCACGAGCACCGTGGCGCTCGACGCCGCGGCCTTGCCGATGTCCGCGAATACCTTGCGGATAGCCTTCGATTCCCCGATGATCCCATATGCGTTCGGGTCGAGCTGATGCCTTCTCCCCTGGGCGCCCCTGCGCAGGTCCTGTTTTTTCATGGCCCTTTCCACCGCGGAAAAGAGCTCCTCGTCGGTGAAGGGCTTGGGGAGATACTCCTCCGCCCCCATCTTCACCGCTTCCACCGCCCCTTTGACCGAGGCGTAGCCGGTGATCATGATCACCTCCGTATCGAAGCAGTTCTCCCGTACGTGGCGGATGAGGTCGAGGCCGCTGACCCTGGGCATCTTGTAGTCGGTGATCACGAGGTCTATGGAGGTGCTTGCGAGGACCTTGAGCGCCTCCTCCACGCCGGAGGCGGTAAAAACGGTATAGCCCCGCGGCACGAGGTTCCGCTCGACGATGGCGAGCGCCGTGGGGGCGTCGTCCACTACCAGGATGCGTTTATGGGAGGGTGTCATGTGTCGTCCTTTTCTTCCGGGTCTCGGAAGGGGTGCAGGGAAGAGTGATCGTGAAGCGGGTCCCTTCTCCGGGGGCGCTTTCCACCTGGATAAGCCCCCTGTGGGACGTGATGATGCCGTGCACCACTGCAAGGCCGAGGCCGGTGCCCTGGCCGATGTCCTTTGTGGTGAAGAACGGCACGAAGATATTGTTCTTCACCTCTTCGCTCATGCCGATGCCCGTGTCTTCGACCATGAGCGAGATCGTCTTCCGGTCGCTGCACAGGGTCCGGATCGTGAGCAGGCCTCCCTGCGGCATGGCCTGCAGCGCGTTCACCACCAGGTTGGTGAGCACCTGCAGCATCTGGGCCTTGTCGGCCGTTATCTCGGGCAGGCGGGGGGCGAGGCTTCGCCTGAACTCGACCCCGGACTTTGCGCACATGGCCTCGAAGAGGCTCAGCTCTTCTTCGATGACCCTGTTCAGGCTGAACCTGCTCCTGCACGGGGGCGTCTGCCTGGCGAAGATGAGGAGCTCGCGGATGATCTTGCGGGCGTGCAGGGATGCCTCCGTGATCTTCTCCAGGTCTTTGCACGCGCATGAGGGAAGGTCCGGGTTCTTCTGCACGAGCTGGGCAAAGCCCAGGATGGTGTTCAGGGGCTCGTTGAGCTCGTGCGCCACGCCTGCCGCGAGCTGGCCGATGGCGGCCAGCCGGTCGGCGTGGATGAGCCGGGACTGCAGACCGGCATTGGCCTTTTCCGTTTCCATGAGCTCGATCATGTCGGAGATCTGGCCGGCGATGTTGGCGATCAGGTTTCGCTCTTCTTCCAGGAACGGATTCGCCTGGAGAAAAGACCGGTCGTCAGGATAATGGACAGCTACGTACCCTCTCTCCTTCCCTGCCGTGCGGATGGGGGAGCGCAGCATCCGCTTGCCGTCCCTGAATCCGGGTGTCTGGACGGACACGCCGTCCGCAACGATCCGTGCGCACGCATCAGCGGGATACTGCCACGCCTCGGGGAGCAGCTCGACGATGCGCGCGAGCTTCTGCTCGAACGAAAGCTCCCGGTCCGACCGGATCTGCGCGATGCCGTACAGGCAGGAAAGCTCTTTGACGCGCTCCTTGAGCTTCGCCTGGGACAGGTGGTGGAGCAGGGCGAGCTCGAACTTGGCCGATACGGTCTCCAGGTACTCGATCCTTTCCTTCTCGCAGGAGGTCCTCTTTTTCTGCTTGCATATCAGGCAGCCTATCTGCAGGGTGCCGAAGCGCAGCGGAAGAAGGATCAGCGACCGGTATCCCTTGTGGGCGCGCAGGTCTTCCATGAGGGGATGCAGGGGATGCCCTTCTCCCCCGGGGACGGGCTTCAGGACATCGTGTATCCAGACGCTCCGGTTCCTCGTACACGTACAGAAGGGGTCGCCGGCAAGCCCGGACGGCTCGATGCGGCCGATGAGGTCGAGAAGCGTCCCTCTCAGGGACGAGACAGACCTTCTGCCGCCGCGGGATTTCTCGGGGACGATACGGAAGCTGCAATCCCCGTCCCCCGCAGCCGTTGCCTCGCAGAATATTTCCACCCCTTCTTTCAGCCAGAGCTCGACGGCATCGCACCGGGAGACTTTCAAGACATTTTTCAGCGTATCCGCCAGGAAGTCGATGGTCGCACCACCCTGGGACGTACACTTCAGGAGATGCTGCGAGAAATCGAGCCTTCCGTCTGAAAAACCATCGTCCTTCAGCACGGATGCCGCTTTTTTGTCTCTTGCCTGCATGCCCCCCGCCAGAACCCCCGGGCCCTGTGCAGGCCGCCCCGCCACACGAAGTAAGCATTCTGCAAAGGCTCGAAGGCATGTATTGGCCCGGCACCTCTTGCCGCAAACGGTATACGGCTCCATGCCGGGGTCCCGCTTCAGTGGATGTGTCCGCCGGCTCAGTAAGATAGCATAACGTGCAATCTTGTGCAATTGTTTCAAATACATACCGGAAGCGACAAGGAGACCGGGAGCGGGCGTTGACGGAGACGGCAGGCAGAGAGACCGTCATCTCCCTGAGAGCCACTGGGGGAGGGCAGGGGGGCGTGCAGGTCCGGGACGTGCCCTCGGCATGGAAAGTGGCGCTGCCCTGGCCCACCGGCTGGGGAGCTTAAGCGGCAGGAAGGGACGGGCCCGGTTTCCATCGGACGGGCCCGTCCTTGCAGGTTATTCGTACAGGCCTTCGATCTCGGAGGTGAAGCGCTTGATGACCTCGTTGCGCTTGACCTTCATCGTGGGCGTCATCTCACCCGAATCCACCGTGAGCTTGCGCGGCAGGATGATGAATTTCTTGATGCGCTCGTAGTCTTCGAGCTCGGCGTTGGCCTTCTGGATGTCCGCGTCGATGAGGGCCTTGAGCTCCGGCCTGTCGATGAAGTCCTGGCCCACGCTGGTGCATACGGATGCGCCGTCCTGCTCGGTGAAGACCAGGGCGCCCCTGTCGTAGGCGATGCCCTGCTCGTCGAAGTGGCGGATGAAGGCGTCGAAGTTCGGCACCACCAGGGCGGTAACGAACTTGCGGTTGTCGCCCAGGGGCACGACCACGTCGATCCAGCGCGACAGCGAGAACTTCGACTCGATCTTGGCCGAAGGCACGTTCTTGCCCGTGTCGAGCACCATGAGGCCCTTCTTGCGGTCAACGATGCGCAGGTACCCGTCCGCGTGCATGGTCACGATGTCGCCGGTCTTGAAGAACCCGTCCTCGGTGAAGGCCTCCTTCGTGGCCTCGGGGTTGTTCCAGTACCCGGCGAAGATGTTCTCGCCCTTGACCTGCCACTCGCCGTCCTCGGCGATCCGGCCCTCGACCCCGGGGGCCACGGGCCCCACCGACCCGGGCAGGATCTTGTCCACCCGGTTGATGGTGATGGTGTTGCAGGTCTCCGTGGACCCGTAGCCCTCGTAGATCCTGATCCCCATGGCCAGGAACACCTTGCAGAGGTCGGCGGGCAGGCTGCCGGCGGCGGAGAATGCGAAGCGGAACCGGCCGCCCATCATGGCGCGCACCTTCGAGAACATGATCCTGTCCACGATCCTGTACCTGATCTTCAGGGAAAGGGGTACGCCCTCGGTGACGTCGACGCCCTCGGCCATGTTGATGAACCCGTTCTCGTCGGAGCGGGCCTCCACCAGCTCGAGCCCGGTCTTCATGGCAAAGTCGAAGATGGCCTTCTTGAGCCTCGAGCCCGAGGTGCGCGACTGCATGGTCATGTAGATGCGCTCGTAGAGCCTGGGCACGGACACGAAGGCGGTGGGGCGGAAGATCCGCATGTCGTCCACGAGGGACTTGGGGTCGCTGTAGGCGACGGTGACCGCGCAGTGCATGGCGCAGCCGTGGCCGCACTCGCGCTCGTAGGTGTGCGACAGGGGCAGGAACGACAGGATGACGTCCTCGGACGTGAAGGGCCTGGCGGAGAACAGGGACAGGTCGCGCCTGCAGGCCGCGTTGATGCTGCGGTGGGTGTGTACGGCGCCCTTGGGCACCCCGGTGGTGCCCGAGGTGTAGACGATGGTCATGGGGTCGTCCAGCTTCACCGAGCGCCAGCGTTTGTCCCAGGCGTCGGGCTCACGGGCCAGCAGGGTGCGGCCGAGCGCCCTCAGGTCGCCCAGGGAGATCACCCTCTCGTCGTCGGACACCTGCCAGTCCTCCAGGAAGACGACCTTCTCCAGCGTGGGCATCTCCTGCCAGACGCTCTTGATCTTGTTCAGGTTCTCCTCGTTGTCAACGTAGAGGAACCGGGCGCCGGAGTCGTTCACGATGTGCCTGATCTCAGCGGGCGAGACCGAAGGATAGATGCACACGGTGATCGCCCCTCCGGAGAGGATCGAGTAGTCAGCCCACACCCACTGGGGGCATGTGTGGGACATGATGCAGGCACGGTCTCCCTTGGCGAGGCCCAGGTGCATGAGCCCGGCGGAGAGCTCCCGCACGATGTGCTCAAGCTGGGCGAAGGTGATGGACCGGGTGTTCGTGCCTTCGGTCTTCCACCACTGGGCGCGCCGGTCGCCGTACTCGGTCGCGTTGCGGTGGAGCAGCTCGGGGAAGGTCTGAACCGTGATGTACCAGGGTTTTGGTGCGGCATTCATGGTGGCGTTCATGATGGAGCCTCCTCTGATCAGATGGCGTAGATGATTAAAGATAAAGCAATAACGAAGCTAAGTCAAACGCAACGCACACAGTACGGAGGGCAGGGTGCCCCTGGAGAAATATTGTCTTCAAAAAGACGGCCCATGAATGGTAAAGTCACGTTATGCTGTTCAGAATCCTGCTCGTGCTCATCCTCGCCACGGTTGGGGAGATCTACGTCCTGGTCAAGGTCGGGAGCCTCATCGGCGCGCTGAACACCGTGGCCATCCTCATCCTCATGGGGTTCGCCGGCGCATATCTCGCCCGCCTCCAGGGCAGGTATGCCCTCGCCAGGATCGGGGACAACCTCAGGGATGGCAGGATGCCCCCGGAGGAGCTCGTCGACGCCCTGCTCATCCTCGCCGCCGGCATCCTGCTCCTGCTGCCCGGGTTCATCAGCGACCTGGCAGCGCTGATCCTCCTCGTTCCCCCAGCCCGGGAGCTGGTGAAGAAGCCCATCATGGACAGGATCAGGCTCTGGATCATGACCCACAGGGTCCACATCAACTACCGCCCGTAAGGCCGCTCCCGGCCCCTGGTCGAGCCCGCCTTCCCCCGTATCATTATGCTCAGGCAAAAGGCCGCGCTTCATGGGCGCGAGACCTGCAAAGGAGGCTGACACGTGGACAGGACCCACTATCCCCGCCTGCTCGTCATGGCCGGCCTGTCGTTCCTCTCCATGTACGTTCTCATGTACTCGATGGTGGACGTCATCGGCAACGTGTACCCCAACTGGAACCAGTTCTACATGGCCGGCCTCATGACGGCCCCCATGGTTGCCATAGAGCTTTCCCTCATGAGCGCCATGTTCGGGAACAGGAGGCTCAACATCCTGATCTACGGTGCCAGCCTCACCGCGCTGGTGCTCTTCTTCCTGTTCATCAGGCAGCAGGCCGCGATTTCGGACGAGCAGTTCCTGAGATCCATGATCCCGCATCACGCCGGTGCCATCCTCATGTGCGAGCGGGCAACCATACGGGACCCCGAGCTCAGGAAGCTGTGCGACGGCATCGTCAGAAGCCAGCAGGAGGAAATCGACCGGATGAAGGCCATGCTGGCGGAGCTCGACAAGTAGGGCCCGTTTCCATGGCTGTTCCGCCGGGGCTTTCCAGGAGCCGGACGGCACCGGCCCCTGCCCGGGCGGCTGTACGTGTCCGGATACAGGGCAAGGCATCCCCCGCCTGCCCGGCAGCTCCTTTGAACATTTTCCGGTCATCCCTATATATGGATCATGGAATGCATGACCGGCCACGCAGCTTCTCGCCGGGCAGGAGCTGCCCTTCGTGCGAAGCCGCGGCTTGGCGGGTTATGAACATGACTTGGCAATAGGGCTGAAGGGAGACAGACCATGGAAACGGGTACAAGCTCAACCTTGCAGAAAGGGGAGCTCATGATAATACGCACCTTCGACGCACCGCGCGAGGAGGTGTTCAGATCGTTCACCGAGTGCGACCGTATGAAGTGCTGGTGGGGGCCCAGGGACTATTCTGCGCCTTCCTGCACGATGGATGTCCGGGAGGGAGGAAGGTACCTCAACAGCATGCGGTCGTCGGACGGTCACGAGTACTGGAGCACGGGCGTGTTCCGCGAGATCCACGCCCCGGACAGGCTCGTCATGACCGACTGCTTTGCCGACGAGAACGGCAACGTGGTCCCGGCATCCCACTATGGCATGGAAGGCGACTGGCCGCTTGAGATGCTGCTGACGGTGACCCTGGAAGAGCAGGACGGAAAGACCAGGCTCACCCTCAGGCATTCGGGGCTCGACAAGATCAGCGACGCCGACCGTGAAGACATGCAGCAGGGCTGGAGCGAATCGCTCGACAAGCTCGAAGGCTGCCTGTCCAGGCACTGAAGTCCGGCACACAAAACTCTTCAATCGGGGTCGGGGTCGGTATCGGGGTCGATCCCGATATACTCTTTCGACCCCGATACCCGAAAAGGATATCCATCCAAAAAGGGGATAAATTTTTTTCAAAAAAATCTGTCCCCTTTTCGGGATCTCCGCCCCCGCCCCGCATAGGCCCGGGGCCATGCCCGGGTGTCCCTACATCCTCTTGTACGTGATGGCGTTGATCATGGCGCCCTGGGGGTCCTGGATCACGCAGAACCGTCCGACGTCCGGGATGTCCGTCGGCGGCATGAGGACCTTCGCCCCGAGCCCCTCGGCATCCTGCGCTGTCTTGTCCACGTCGTCCACGGTGACATAGGTCACCCACATAGAGGGCATGCCCGTCGCGTCCTTCGGCATGGACATCATCCCGCCGATCTCCCTGCCGCCGGCCTTGATCACGGTGTAGGTCATCCCCGGCATGGGCATGTCTTCGGTCTCCCACCCGAACAGCTTCGCATAAAAGGCCTTTGCCCCCTCGATGTCCGTGGTCATCAGCTCGCTCCAGCTGAACGCCCCGTGCTGCCTGTACTGCTCGTCCATGTCCTTCCTCCTGTCACTGCCGAAGAGGTGGAACGCTTCGGCTGTCTGACATCATAATAAGGCGTACGACGGCGTTTGCCCACATGCGGCAGACAACACCCGGACCCCGGGATCACCCCTGTCCCTCTCTCTGCAAGTCCTCGATAAAATATGATGTTTCTCGGGACAAAACTGAAAACAACAAAAAAGAACCGAAAACAATAAAAAACAACAAAAATGAATCACAAAAGTGAGCAATAAACGATAATGGCTTCTTCAGATTCATCATACTGATAATTATAATTAATAAATTCATATAGGTAGAGGCCAGTTTCCCTGCCTGGCACCGTGGTTGCACTGTCCGGGCATTCCACATTCCAGGAGGATTTATTCATGATAAGCTCGGGAGATACTGCTTGGATGCTCGTTTCAGCCGCCCTCGTCATGCTCATGACGCCGGGCCTGGGGTTGTTCTACGGAGGGATGGTCCGCACCAAGAACGTCCTGGGAACGCTGATGCACAGCTTCATGTGCATGGGGATCGTGTCCATCATCTGGGTCCTCTACGGGTACAGCCTGGCCTTCGGGCCTGACCTGGGCGGGTTCATCGGCTCGCTCGACTGGGCAGGGCTCACGGGCGTGGGCATGGAGACGGGGCCGTATTCCGACAAGATCCCCCACCTCGTGTTCTGCGCCTTCCAGCTCATGTTCGCCATCATCACCCCGGCCCTCATCACCGGGGCCTTTGCCGAGAGGATGAAGTTCTCGACCTTCATCCTCTTCACCATCCTCTGGAGCACCCTGGTGTACCTGCCCATGTGCCACTGGGTCTGGGGCGGGGGCTGGCTGGGCAGGATGGGGGCGCTGGACTTCGCCGGCGGGACGGTCATCCACATCCTCTCGGGCGCCGGGGCCCTGTCCGCCGCAATCATCATCGGCAAGCGCAAGGGATACGGCCGCGAGCCCATGTATCCCAACAACCTGACCATGACCATGCTCGGCGCCGCCCTGCTGTGGTTCGGCTGGTTCGGCTTCAACGCGGGCAGCGCGGTCGCGGCCAACGGGGTTGCGGGGCTGGCCTTCTTCACCACGCACATCGCCACCGCCACCGCAGCGCTGTCGTGGATCATCTTCGAGAAGATCATCCGGGGCAGGCCCACCAGCCTGGGATTCGCCTCCGGCGCAGTGGCGGGCCTCGTGGCCATCACCCCTGCGGCGGGCTTCGTGACGCCTCTCCCTGCGGTCCTCATCGGGTTCGTTGCGGGCCTGCTGTGCTACCTCGGAGTCCTGGCGAAGGAGAAGCTCCACTATGACGACTCCCTCGACGTGGTGGCAGTCCACGGCATCGGCGGGCTCTGGGGCGCCATCGCCACCGGGCTCTTCGCCTCGGTGAACGGCACGGGCCTCTTCCACGGCAACGCGCACCAGCTCGTCGTTCAGCTCACGGCCTCGGTCACCGCCATAGTGTTCTCCCTGGTCATGACCAGCGTCATCCTCCTCGTCCTGAAGAAGACCGTGGGTCTGAGGGTGGACGAGGAGCAGGAAGAGGAAGGGCTCGACAAGAGCATGCACGGCGAAACCGGATACTACATCTCAACGGGCAGATAAGCGAGGTGCGCGATGAAAAAGATAGAAGCGATCATTAAACCGTTCAAGCTGGATGAGGTAAAGGAAGGGCTTCAGGCCATCGGGGTAAACGGCATGACCGTCACCGAGGTGAAGGGCCACGGCAGGCAGAAGGGGCACAAGGAGATCTACCGGGGCGCCGAGTATCTCGTGGACTTCGTCCCCAAGGTCAAGATCGAGATGGTGGTTGCGTCCGATGCGGTGGACAGGGTGGTGGAGGCGATCATGAAGTCTGCCCGCACCGGCAAGATCGGCGACGGCAAGATCTTCATCCTGCCCATCGAGGACGTGGTGCGGATCCGCACCGGCGAGTCGGGGGAGGATGCGATCTGACGAACGCGCCTAAGTCCTGACCGGCTGAGCACTGCAATGAATATCAGCACTTTCCCTCCCCCCGCTCGGGGGGAGGGCTTTTACGTTCTTCCCGTACCCGGAACAAGGAGGTGCGCACTGCCTTCGGGGTCGGGGTCGGTATCGGTATCGGGGTCGAATCAGATACCCGAAAAGGCGACTACCCGAAAAGGGGACAGCTTTATTTTTTAGAAAAAAGTAAATCTGTCCCTTTTTCGGATTTTTTCGACCCCGATACCGACCCCGACCCCGAGGGCAGGAAGACCTTGCCCCGATCAGATATCCTTCAGCCGCAGGTTCGCGTCGGACCCCTCCGTGAGCCTGGCGAACTCCTCGAGGGACTTTTCGATGCGCTCGAAGGCAGGCGTCCTGGCCACCGGGATGTCGCTGACGCCGGATTCTTCGAGGGCCTCGATGACCGAGGCCACGGTGATCAGGTCGGTGTCCTTGGCCGGCTGATAGGCCTTCATGTCCGTGCCCTCGACGGGGATGGCCACGGCAAGCCCGGCCTTCGCCAGCGAGTCGAGGATCCCTGAGACGATGCCGTGGGGGATCTTGAGGTCGGCGCACACCCGGGAGACCTCCAGGGGCTTGTCGCCGTCACGGAAGTTCTTCACCAGGAGGTGGGCCACCTGCAGGCTCAGGAGCGTCCACTGGGAGTGGCTGATCTTTTCCGCCACGCGCTCGAACCCGTAGGTCTCCTGGTTCTGGTGGGCATAGACGATCTCGACGCCGAAGAGCACGATGAACCAGCTGATGTTCAGCCAGATGAGGAACAGGGGCAGGGCCGCAAAGCTCCCGTAGATGGCGTTGTAGCTGGCCACCCCCACCTGGAAGTTGATGTAGCCCCACTGCACGAGGACGAAAGCCGTGCCTGCCATGATCCCCCCGATGAGCCCGGAGAGCGGTTTTACCTTGGTGTTGGGCAGGAACACGTAGACGAAGGTGAGCAGCAGCCAGATGAGAACGTAGGGTACGATCGCCAGGCCCAGGGTGATGACCGGCGCGAACAGCCCCAGCCCAAGCCTCTCCAGGAGCACGTTGATCTTGGTGGCCAGCAGGACCACGGCGGAGCTGGAAGTGACGATGAGCACCGGGCTTACGAGCATGATGGACAGGTAGTCGCTCAGCTTCCTGCCCAGGGGCCTGCCCCTGTCGATCTCCCAGATGTCGTTGAACGCCTGCTCGGCGAGATCGAGGATCCTGAACACGGACCAGATGAGGAAGATGGCGCCCACGCCCGCGATGACGCCGCCGCTGGTGTTCTCCAGGAGCCTGCTCGAGTACTCGAGCAGCCGGGTAAACACCTCCTGCTGGCCCGCGAACTGCTCGACGACCATCTTCTCGAGGTATTCCTGCAGCCCGAAGCCCTTGGCCACGGCAAACCCCATGGCCAGGACCGGCACGAGGGAGAGCAGGGAGTAGAGGGTCAGGGCATAGGCCCAGAGGACGCACTGGTCCTTGAAGAACTGCTCGCCCGCGATGAGGAAGATCCTCAGGTACTTGACGCCGAACCTCTTAAGCCCCCGGTAGTCCTTGAGGTCGGCCCTCCAGATGCCTGTCCTGAGAAACCACACGATCCTCGACATTCCGGTGCCCTGTTCCATGGTTTCCTCTCCTCACTTGAGCGTGAGCTCGACCCTCGAGCCCTTCGTATCCTGCCCGGGTTCCGGTGCAGGCTTTTCGGTCTCGATGAGAAAGATCCGGGAGGGCTGCACCTGCAGAGACGCGGTCAGGTGCTCCTGGACCTTGCGGGCCCGGCTCACGGCCAGGAGCCTCAGGTCGCTCTCCCCCACCTCGATGTGGTCGCGCATGAGCTTTTCCATCTGGGCGGGCGGGAGGTCCTTGGCCAGGCCGATGAAGTTCCTGGGTTTGGGGAAGTCCTCCTCCTCGTAGGCCTTCTTCAGGTAGATGGGATACTCCTCGGGGGTTATGGTGACGTCCCGGATGGAGACGCCGCTCGTGCCGCGCTTGAGCAGGTCCTTGAGCTTCTGGGCCTTGAGCATCCTCTCGAAGAGATGGTCGGCCAGCCCCTTGCTGTCCCCCTCCGGGTCCGCATATCCCCGGATCTCCACGTTCAGGGCGGGCTTGTCCTCCAGGATCTTCGCGAGCGTGGCGAGCTTCGGACCTGCATCCTCGGGCAGGTCGCTCAGCCCGGGCGTAAAGATGAGCGTGTTCGACTGGGAGGCCCCCGGGTACAGGGCCTCCAGGAGGAGGAAGGGCGATGTGGCGGCCTTGACGATGATGTTTTTGATCATCCTCAGGATGATGCCCATGACGCTGAACTCGGGGTCGTCGGTGCGGCCCTTGACCGGGAGATTGAGGTCGATCCGCCCTTTCGAGTCCTTGAGCAGGGAGACGGCGAAGCGCACGGGGAGCTTCGTGGCCGTGAGGCTCTGCACCTCCCGGCCGAAGGTGAACTGGTCGATGTGGACATTGTTCTGGGAATCGAGCTCCTTGTGCCTGATGAGGTAGCTCAGGTCCAGGGAGAGCTTGCCCTTCTCGATGGCATAGCCCACGTACTTGCCCGAGTACGGGCTCATGGGGCTCAGGTCGAGGTCGGACAGGGTGGTGTGCAGGTCCACGAAGAGGTTCTCCTTGAAGGGGTTCATCGTGCCCGTGATGAGCACCGGGGCGGTCTTGTCGAGCATGCCCGAGAGGTTCACGTCGGCCCGGGCGAGCCTGCTCGAAGAGATCCCCCTGATGGTCCCCTTGAGCCGGGAGAGCTCTATGGAGTACCCCTCCCTGACGGACTTGTCCAGGAAGAGGACCCGGGCGTTGTCCACCACCACGGTCCTGACAGCGATCCTTTCGAAGACCGGCTTCTCCTCCCGTGCCGGGGAGGCGGCGGGGCCGGGCTTCGGCTTCTCCTCCTTCTTCACGATCGAGGCGAGGTTCACGCTCCCGTCTTTGGCCACCAGGACCCGGGAAGAGAGGTTCCTGATCCTGACGCTGGCGATGTCGATGAAGCCCGGGTTGATGCCCGCCTTCACCGTGTCGAGGGTGAGGCCGCGGCACCTCAGGAAGTCATCCGAGGTGGCCTTGTCCAGGGAGGCGAAATCCGTGAGCGAGACGTTTCCCGCGAACTCGACCCTGGGCTTTGCGGAGCCCTTCTTTTCCACCTTCAGGGTGCCGTTCGTGGAGACGCTCCCCCGGGTGACCGCTATGCGGATGCTGTCCGTGAAGTAGGGCTGGACCCACGCCGGCTCGAAGCCTTCGATCCCGATCCTGGCTTCGCAGACGAGGGGCTTGAGGCTCAGGCGCGCGTTCGTGGTCACCTGGCACCGGGTATTGACCCTCGAGGACAGGTCGAACGAGCCGCGGGCATCCGGCTTCGTGGAGAGGCCCCTGGCGTCGAGGCTGATCCCGTCGGCCACGAGGGTGATCGGGCTTCCCTTCGACAGGTCCGTGAACCTGACCGCTCCCTCCTTGACGGTGAGCCCGTCGAGCTTCACCACGAACGGGCTGCCCGAGTCTTTTTCGTCCTCGGCTTTGGTCTTCTTCGGGGACCCGACCGACGACAGGTTGAGCCTTCCTGCCCTGTCCCTGGTCACGAACACCTCGGGGGAGACGAGCTCGAGGGTGCCGATGTTGACCAGCCTGCTCATGAGGGGAGAGGGGGCGAGGTCGAGGCGCGCTTCTTTCAAGGTCAGCAGGGGCCTGCCTTCCCGGTCCTTCATCGAGAGGTCGTGGGCCGCCAGGTTTCCCCGGACGCTCAGGCTGGGCATCTTCCCCCTGTACTGGATGTAGGAGAGCCCGGCCTTCAGGTCGAGGGTGCCCCTGTCCACGCCGAGGCCGAGGCCCTGGGGCAGGTATCCCATGTAGAACGGCAGGGAGAGCCCCTTGAGGTCGATGCTCAGGGAGGTCTCCAGGCTGTCCTTGAACGGCTTCGACCCCCCGGCGAGCGCGAAGGGCGTGCCGTTTATCCGTGCCGAGAACCTCGGCTGCACGAAGACGTCGAGGAACTCGTCGAGGTTCGACACAAAGGGTATGGCCAGGTTGATGTCGTCCACGCGGTGGCTGGTGCGGGCCACGCTGTCGACGAAGTCCACCGACCCGTGCTCGATGACGATGTTGCCGATGGAAAAGCGCAGGGGCCTGCGGGGCTGGGCGGGCGGCTCTGTCTGCTTCTTCGCCAGGAGGTCCGAGAAGTTGTAGGTCTTCGCGTCCATGCGGGTGATGTGCACCTTCGGCCCGGTGAGCCTGACCTCCTGCACGATGGGGCCGCCCCTTACGATCGACTTCGCCTGGGCGTTCAGATACAGCCTGTCGAAGGAGACGAACTCCTCTCCGCCCCCTTTCCCGCGGACCGTGAAGCCCTCGACGGCGACGCTGAGCACGAAGGGATTCACCTTCACCTTGCGGATGGTCACCTCCCGGTCCAGGGCCAGGGAGAGCTTCTCCTCCAGCTTCGGGCGCAGGAACGCGGGCAGGGCGAAAAACCCTGTAACGGCGTAGAGCGCAAGGAGGACGATGAGAACGACAATGCCCTTCCTCAGCATGACAGGTATTCCACGAACAGGCATATTGATGTTCATATACCAGATAATGATTTCAGAGTGGAAGCAAGAACGTAATCAGAGGCATGGGTTCCGGGACCCGTCCTTGGCCCTTGAGCGCGGCATGACGCGGGGAGGGAGGCGTAAGCCTTCCCTCAAAAAATCTGTCCCTTTATTGATCATGATAGTCGAGGTTTATTCCATGCCTCCTGGCATTATAGGTTAAAAGATAGCAACTAAATGAGGGGTGGTCATAAATCAGGCAGCCCTCAGTAATGGTTTAATACCACGGCCAATATTTTGTTGATTCTCGGACTGATAAAGCAGGGCCATTTGATAGAGGAAAACGGCTCCGAGGATGATCAATTGAGTTCGGAGAAGGCCCTTCACCGGAACCTGGCCGCTCCATTCGAATATGTTTTTGAACAAGCCATTGAAGGGTTCGATAGCTTTCGTTCTCAGGAGATGGAGGATCTGGCGAACTGCAGAGCCCTGATCGAGATGAGGATACGGTCCCCTTTTGGTAGCCACAAGGAGTCGGTTGGTTCGCCCGCATACCTTCCGGAGCTCGGGGTCATTGTAGGTTGTATCGCCCAGGATATAACGAGTATCCAATGGTAACTCGTGCAAGAGCTTAGGAGCCACTTTGTTGTCTGCTTCATTGGCTGGGGTGAGATGAGCAGCCAGAGGGGTCCAGACAGAGCCGATGGCTGACGCAATATGGAGCTTCCACCCGTACCACCAGCCATGATATCCGGACTTGGACCAGTGAGCTTGCGTGTCAATGGTGCTATGCGGGACGAAGCCTTTTTCCCGATCTTTCTTATGCCATACGCCCCCCTTTGCCTTCAGAGGGGTACTGTCGAAGACAGCAGCACGTCCCTGCGCTGCCCAAGGTTTCAGGATGCTGACAAGATATCGACCCATACAGCCAATAAGTCCAGGTAAGCTATCGGGTAAGCTCTTGAACCGCCTCTCCCAGGTGCGCCGGGTCGGCATGCGGCCCTTCTCCATCAGCAAGGGACGCAGCTTCTCGGTAAGCTCGGTATCCTGTTCCAGAAATGCCAGCAGACTGTATGCAGAATAAAGACGCCTGACGACCATAATGATCAATGCCTTGAGCATCAAACGATCCGAAAAGTCTCTCGGCCTTCCTCGGCCTCGCGTGCTCTTTTCCTCGGGTATGGGAATCAAATCGACCATCTTTACAAACGTGACAAGAAGTGGTTCTTTGAATCTGATAATTCTTTCCTCCGTTCGTTTCGGTTTGGCGACCTTCTACGTAACGGAGACGCCGCGCTCTTTTCAACTCTGAAAAGCGCGGCTTTTTTATTACCCTTCTGATTTATGACCACCCCTCAGTTAGGTGCGGGCTCGGGTGAGGGGCAAAACAAGTCCAGCAAGAGCATGTATTGCAGGAGCGAGACGGACGGCCTGAGCCCGCCGCTGATCCGTACGTTGGCCTTGAAATGACTTGACATTGAGCGCCTTATTACGTACGATATATCGTACGCAAAGGAGACTCATAATATGACTACCCTGACAGCAACAGAAGCAAGAAAACGTTTGTATAGTCTTGT